>Ga0114922_10002497_pt1 | contig 17250 bp, 21 predicted proteins | sample AartaG_FD_100975 | JGI IMG/M metagenome (GOLD analysis project Ga0114922, IMG submission 100975) | Deep subsurface microbial communities from Aarhus Bay to uncover new lineages of life (NeLLi) - Aarhus_00045 metaG | ecosystem: Environmental > Aquatic > Marine > Oceanic > Sediment | place...
AAATGGATGACAGAGCATCTGAGAGCTTCGTTTTTGAAGGTTGTATGAATGAAAGCTTATATATCCAAGAAAACGGGAATTTTAATTGCCGCCAGTGCGAAATAATAGTTGACGTTGATCACACAGCCCTCAAACGGATCTTTCCAATTCTTCCTTTTGCTTACTTTACAGCGTGCTCTCTCTCCAATCCCAGTGATGACAATCTTTTCAAATGGTGCTAAGTAATTCCTCTTTTCTGTATTTTTGATGGAAATCTTTACTCCCACTCATCTTAATATGCTAGATTTTCAAGCTTATCCTTTGCTATCCTATCCGTATATAAACAAGCACCCTATGTCCAATTTGCCTTTCCATGACAAAAATATTTAATTTTTTGCTCCTAAAAGAAATAGAAGCACTCTTATAACTTCTCCCGTTTTCTCGTTGATTCTCTATAATTAGCAAGTTCTCTTAGTTCTTCAGGACTTCTCTCTTCATAAACAAAATTTTGCTGTCTGATTACTTCGAATTGTCCAGGATATCTCCGGCTCATCTCAGTCACTTCAATGGGTTCAGCAATAATGACCTTGCGATACTTTCCTATCCAGCTTAATGGGTTCACTTCTGCGATGACTTTTACTCCTCTAGGCAAATAATATTTCTCATCGCTGTCTATGAAAATTGTTTCACTAAACTGTATCCCTCCTTTGTTGAGGAATTCGCACTTCCAAGTTATTTGATTATATGGGTCATTGAACCTCTTCCTCTCTTGTGTCTTTATGCTCTTGTCTTTGTTAATTATCACCTGTCTATACCTCGCCCACATATTTTTCGGGTCAGTCGTTTGAATAGAACCTGTCTGACCAGGTTTGACACCGAAAGTTTGAGAAGTTTCCTGCCCACGCTGGAACGTGACTTCTTCACTGCTGTGATTTGTAAATTTTGTCTCATAAATCATGGTAATTTCTCCTTATAGTTTTGTGCAACCTGAGGAAATCATTATTTTGTGCATTTCCTCAGCGGCCGATTCAAATGGACTTCTCTTTCTCGTAGAACTGAGATGAGGAAGCCTTGCTTTTAACTCTGCTTCGGTAGGTTTTGATGCTATATTTTTATAAACACTCACACAGACACCTGCTACGCTATTTGCTATATCGTCGTGCATTCCCACTACCTTTTCGACTATATCGTTACCTCCGCTTTGAGTTTTTCTTTCTAAACTTAAAAATTGATTTTTCATTCTTTCATTGTCCAAAAGTTTTACTGCATTTATTGACATTAATCCTGCAAACTCTAGAAAGATTTCAGATTTATTTAATTTGCTTTCTTTATAATAAATTCCATTTTCTTTAAACAGTGAGACCACAAATTCTGCTGCATACCTATCTCCCACCACATTCGTAATCCGATAATTTGAAAAAATCTCAGCAAAGATTTTTACTGCTTCACTTGGATTGAAGGGTGGCTTAATCTCCGATATATAATCGAGCATTACTGACTTATCTTCCTGGTGCGCTATAGCCATTGAGAAACTGTCTTTTCGCCCCCCAGAGGGATCAACAAAAGCTTGATAGTTCTTCTCTGAATCATAGGGCACCATTCTGCATCCAGATACAATTGCTCTTTCTAAAATATCCTCAGATAAGTAGCTTTCTAAGTCCTCTCTGAATTCAGCATAAAACTCACTTTTCATTGCTGATTTGTCTCTTTTATAAAGCCTGTCAATTATGTCTTGCCTGTATTGGGGATTCATAACCCTAGTGCCTGCTCTCCAGACTAAAATGTCTGAGTTTTCATCTCCAAAATGCTTACTAAATATTTGATAGAAGTAACCAAACTTACCATAGGGGGTGCTTATGCCGATGAGCTTAGCCTTCGGCAACAAAGAGGGGAGAAGTGAAATGATGAGTTCTTCGGCTGGATTAGCTGAATTTTCGCTTCTATAGAAAGCCAATTCATCAAGGATGATACAAGCTGTGGAATAACCCCTTGCGGCTCTAAAATTACAAGTCTTAACGGAAATTGTTACTCTATTTTTCAGTCTGATCTCATTGGTTAATTCTTTTGAAACGACATCAGGAAAAATCTCTAGTATTCCTCTTATGTAATCCAAAGCTATCCTGGCTTGAGTTTTATCTGTTGCTATAGAGAATATATATGCTGTCTCGCCTCGACTTAAATACTTTTGCCAGTCTCCGAATAGAGCCTCATATACTGCAATCAAAGCAACTGTTTGTGTTTTACCTCCTCGTCTTCCGACAATCGCATATGCTTCCTCAAAGCTTGTCTTTGGCACTGCTTTACGATCTGTACAGGCAACATACATCTTGTAATCATCGCTTGATAGAGGAAGACCATATAGGGCTTTCAAAAATGTCTTCCACGCACCCCAAGTCTTTTGGTCTTTAAACAATGAACCGAATAACTCCGGTGATTCAAAAGCTTCGATTATGTTTGGTTTTTTTGCCATTTTTCCATTCGCTTTTCAAATTCACTCGGTTCTACAGGCTGTTCATCTTTTTCACCTTTCAATTCCGAGATTGTTTCGATAATCTGGCGAATCATTCTTGTTTTCTCCAACTGGTCACAATCGCTCCTTTCCAATTTCTTAATTTGTTTTTGCAATATGTATATCAACTCTTCTTGTGAAAGTATTTTTCTTCTTTTTTTCGCGGCTTTTGCTCTTAGAGAATTGGAGTGGAATATACACTTATCTTCTCCAATCAATGAAAAAGCTATACATTGTGTTCCGTCTTTTTTCTTTGCTGTGCATCTCAAAGGAACTACTCCGCTACTATTTTCTTGTTGGCATCTGCAAGGATTCTTTCTTGGTTTAAAAATTCTTGCCATTGTTCATCTTGATGCCGTTTTTTGCTGTGGTGAACAGTTTCACAGAATTGTTCAAAAGTCCCTTGGAATCCTGCTGATAGTGCTTCTTGATAAATGAGTCCTAGTTCTTCTCCACTAATTCTATCCTCACTTTTTTCAAAGACATTCCCGATGTTGAACTTTGTATCAAAGCTGGGAGTAAGAACAATATCGACTGATTGAAGCTCAAAATCATCATTTACCTCTTCTATTCCATCCTCTCGTATTTTAACTGTCCCATACCCTCTCAGACTCGCTCCTAATTTACCTCCGGCTTTTAAAATGACTTTGATGTTCTCACCTCTGTCATTAGGAAGAATTAGGCTCTCTGCCATCCCTTTTTTGCTAGTTCTTTCATAGTACATTTTCTTAATTAAATGGGTTACATCATCTAACTCCGGCGATTTCTTATGTCCAGCCGTCCCCCATATACTCTCACCTTCTTCTTTCATTTTCTTTTGAAGTCTTTCGATTGCTCTTTTGACTATTGATTCTCTGTAAAGCCGATTGTTCTTATTTACAACATCGGCAAAAATAAACGGAAATCTGATTTTTGTAATCACGTCTCCTTCTGATTTCTCTGTTATCAATTCCATGTTAACCATCTCAGCTTCAGTAATTTTCATTTTCTACTCCTCTTATTTCGTGAGAGACGCTACCTCCTAGCGCCTTGCTTCAATTCTGAGTAAGTAACACCTCTCTGAAGGGCTATTTTTTTTTAAAAAGCCCAGATAAAGAAAATATTTCAAGATAAGACAACGAATTTTCACAGGTTGAAAGCCGCATCTCCGAAATCTTAAGGCCGACGCTTCGCACGTCATTAAATGCGCAAAAAGACCACCTTCAACCACAATCAATGTCTACTCTCTGATATATTTTTTCTCTATCATCATCCGCTCAAATGCTTTTTTGGGCAGATTGAATAGCTGTGCCAAGTATTCCAATCTTTTTTTGTAGACTTTTGAATTTTTTTCAACTCCCTCTAAGTATTTTTGGGCATAGTATAATATTGCTGCCCTCCAAAGTGTGCTTCTTGTTGGGATATACAGCAATTCACCTGCTAGATTTTCACAAACGATAGCTGCATTTGTGAATCCAATCTTTTCTATCAATGTATTCAACGCTTTATTTTTCTTTGTCTTCGCCAAAATTCTAATTATCTCTTCCATTGAGATATATTCAATTTTAGTTTTTGCCATTTTATCTACCTCCTCCTAATACACTAATCCCTTTTCTAAAAACGAGAGAATAAAGCTCTCCCTTTTACTGAATTACTTACTGAATTATTTAATGAAGTGCTTGCTTTTCAAGTCTATTCTCGGGGAAAAAATGCAGTTTGTCAATCCTTATTTTTAAAAAAAAGAGAAAAAGTTATGGCTTCCTCAATCTCTCTTTTTCTGACAAACCTATCAGGTGGATACTTTCGTTCGAAAAAGGATTCAGCTTTGCTCCGGAATGCACTCTCAAGAAAGAGCATTCGTGAATTTGTGCCAATATCACGGGAGAATCTTTCTGCTTTTACTGGCAGCAGGGCTCTGAGAGCCGGGACAAGAGGTTTTCTCCCTCTGGTGAATAGTCTGGATAGGCATAATGATAATTCACCGCTCTTCTTCATCATCTTCGAAAATCACAACATAATAGATGAAATGTTTCTGCTTGTAAAAGCCACGTCAATGTATTTTGTGAATGCTAATAATCATGAATATTTGGAGAATCAGTCATAGTAATAGACCAAGAACCTCAGAAACTTAGTGAATCAATTAAAGCTAATACTTACACTAAAATTTCATTTAACTTAGGTAATGGAAAAGATATATATTCAATTTCTAAAGATATGTATTTAGATAAAGATCAGGAATCTTGTTTAGATTTACTTCAAATTGGTCAAGCTATTGTTAAGCTAAAAGGAAGGTTTTTTCAGCCTGTTTTTGTTGCTTTCCCTTTGTTTCCTATTAAGAAAGGATTTATCACAGATAATAAGATAAAAAGTACTGTAGGTATCCCCTAAGGGTGTGAAAGCAAGTAAGTTTTTTATCAATTTAAATAATATTGTTCATTCATTTTAAACATCAAAGTAAGGGTGTGCTTTTTCTTTTTTCTATTCCGTAATTTTCTGCTATATCTTGAGAGATTTAAGAATTAGATTTGCACATTCACTACTTAATAGTTGAAAAAGAAGAAAGATTTAAATACTAGTTGTGATTTCTTGTTTATATCAAAATCACATTTCTTTTTTCAAATTGAGAGCAAAAAAGAATGACAAGAAAAAATTGTCAATAGCTTTAACAAATTCACTTTAAAGTATCAAAATATCGGGAGGAAATAAATGCTCCAAAATGGTATTGGAAAATAATAAAAAAATTGAATCAGAATCTAAAACTTCTTGGTCTGATTGTATTGAAAAAAATTTTGGTCTTTGGGTAACACAAAATGGAGATCCAATCCTATGTGGAAATGCATTATATCATAAATCTTCTGATATGGCATTTGGATTATTGGGGCATAGAGGGACTGGAAAGTCAACACTATCTATGATACTTCTTTCAGAATCAAAGTATCAAAATGAGCTCTCTTTTATCTCAGATGATTATTTTGTTCTAACCAAAGGAAATGATATACCCTCAATTTTGGGACCACATCCTGATAAATCAGAATTTCATAGAAAAAGGCTCAGATTTAGAAACCATGATGGAGATATAAATCATTACATTGTAAGTAATTATAAGAGATGTTGTGATTTCCCTAAAAAGTTCCCAATTTATTTCTACCTCCAAGCAAATCTTTTTGATGAGAGGAATCTAAGTTTAGAAATGATAAGCGGATCAATAAAATTATTGATGAAATGGGGAGTTCAGCAATACACAATTTCAAGAAATGAAAAAAAACCTACTCAGCTTGCACAAGAAATATTTCAAGCCCTACTTTTTTACAATAGGCTTTGAAATAGGGGATTTTGAAATAGCTTTTTCTAGCGGACTCGATTCCTTTTTTTGAGTTTTGCTTTTACGTAAGTGTTGGATTGCATCAATAAAGTGTTTTCTTGTTATTTTCTTATTATTGTTTTGAGTATCTACAGCCATTGTACTTGCATAGATTATTACAGATCTAATATCTGCACCCGTAAGTCCTCCAGTTATTTCATCTTGTGCAAGGAATTTCAAATCTACATCAGAATCTAGTGGTATTTCTATTGGCAAAAGCTTTTTCCAAAGGTCAAACCGGCAGGATTCATTGGGTGTCTCAAATTCAACATGATTCATAATGCGTCTATCGAATGCTGAGTCATAATTTTCCCGAAGGTTTGTGGCAAATATTACAATACCTGTAAATTTATCTAATTCAAGAAGTAGTTGGCTTCGGCTTACATTTACAGCATAATCGGAAGATTGTGATATGGATGTCAATCTTCTGCCTAAAAATGAATCGGCCTCATCAAAAAATAGGACTGAATTAGTCTGTTTTGCGATTGTAAATGCTTGTGAAATATTTTTAGGGGTATCACCTACATATTTAGATTCCAAATAAGCGTAATTTACTAGTAAAAGTTGCATATTAAGTTCATTTGCCACGGCTTCCGCAGTGATAGTTTTACCAGTCCCAGAAGGACCAGAAAAGTTTACTGAAACACAATTTCCTTCGGGGAATAGTTTGCTCAATCCCCATTTTTCAAAAATCAAAGTTTTATTTCTCAATAACATAAGAGTTAATTGCAGTTGTCGATAAGTGTTAGATGTCAACACAATATCTGTGAATGTGCGCTTAGGCTTTATTGGTAGAAGCATATCGGATTTTCTAAATTCATCTTCTGTTTGATTGTTTCTCTTGGATTTGTTTATATTTTTACTAAAAGTTATTTTTACAGTCGGGACCGACTCATCGAAATCAAGTTCAGTAAATCCTTTTTCTAGCATGGGAATTATCTTGCTTAAGATATTCTTATCTAAGGATCTTTTGATGTTTTCGGGAATAATATTTGTAATCCTACCATTTTCTCTACATTTTAAACATATAAAAGTTGGAATACCCTCTAAGTCAATATTGAGAGTTTGATTATTCTTTATGATTTTCTTCCCAGTGAGATGCTGATTGATATGCAACATCTCCATAGTACCATGTTCAATATTTAAGGGACAAATTGGATTGCCTTGGCGTTTCATTACAATTATGATCTATATTTTATTAGATTATCAGAAATGTGCTTTTGATTAATACGATTCCTTATATTTCAAAACTCTCCTGGATCTAAGTTCATCAACTGCCTTTGGGATATGTGCTGTGTTATGGGCTGTCCATTGATAATAATTTTCTCCACTATAATCTCTCATTTCAGTCACATCTAAAAAATCATAACCTTGGTATTTCATGTCATTGTACCAATTTCTTTTCAAACCAAATTCATTTATACATTCTGTTAAACCACCTAGTACATCTATTAGTGTATTAAACCATGATAAAGCAGTGAAAACTTTGTTAAAAAAGGCAGCAATTCTATTGCCCCATTTCTTACCAAATACATGTTCAGCATAATATCGAACGGCCTTAACCATTACATCCTTCATGAAGTGTATAACAATAGTACTCACAGCAAATACTGCTATTGTTCCAAGTATTACTTCAATCATATATTCCTCCTTAATTTATTTTAATTTAATTGTCAATGAGGTAATCCCCTTTTTATTCATATTAGAATGTTTAACTTTTATTACACTTTTCCCTTTGGTAGGCAACTATACCCCTTTATGAATTTTAAATGATAGCATATGGAATAGAAATGTCAATTAAAAATCCAGTCAATGACCTGCCCCCATTATTGTACCACTTTTAAAGTTAGTGATCCGCGATTATTATATGTTACAGGAGCCGGTGGTCTATAGTCAAGTGAGCTGTGTGGTCTGACCTCATTATACTCTTTTCTCCATTTTTCAAGGAGATTTTTTGCTTTATCTTTAAAAGCGATTTTACCTATTTCAAATACATAACCTCTATCTGCATATTCAAAAGCCATTCTCGCATTCTGTTCAACAAGGAGAATGGTTGTTCCTTCTTTATTAATCTCTTTTATCTTCTCAAATACAGTATCTACATAATTCGGGGATAAAGACTTCCAGCAATTCCGGCAAAAAAAGCCCCAATTATACGGGACTGCAGAAACTATGTTTGTGTTGTGAAAACTTAGTTTTCGCGCTCAAACTCATTGCTCAACTTTCGAGTTAAAATCCACTATCAATTCATATCGCTGTCACGTTATTACATAACTTCTCGACATATGGTACATTGCCCTCCACATTGGTAAGGTGACGACTGATAATATTTTCTAATTCTTTATCTAAGCCATTACGTTCACAAAGTTCTAATATGCTAAAAAAAGTAATAGTATTAAGATTCGCGAGAATCTCTTTGAATTTTTCATACTCTCTTTTCATGTTTGATCTGCGAGAATCTAGAGGATAGTTATTTTCATCCAGAGTGGAATCAGAAGTAAGCACTCCAGCAGTAATAAGCAATCTATCTACTCGAATAACTACTTCTGCGCGGAGAATCTCTGCGCACGCGTCCACAATCTGTGCTATATAAGGCACCTTGAACCGATAATTGTGAACAAGCTCGCTTCCTAATCCTACACTATCCATAGGCTTAAGTAATAATTCCTCTTCACATACTCTACTAAGTAGTCGTGTTCCCGGAAACAGACCGAGTCTGTATGCAAAATTAAACCATAAGTGAGCCTGGTCAATCTGCTTAAGTAAAGAAACATTGGCTATCAGTCGTTTACTGTTGCTCCATGGATTAAACATAATGAACCCAATTTGCAAACCAATACTCCTTTTTCTGAGAATGTCAATCGATTTTTTAATTTGGTCTATTGTGATATTCTTTTCATAGAGTTTCAAATCCTCTTCATTACCTGCTTCGACGCCCGGATACATTCTTTCGAGACCAGCTTTTTTTAATGTGGAGAGAACACCATTTTTTTCAGCAGCGATTATACCAGGAATTCCACCAAACACCCTAAGACGAATATCTAGATTTCTTCGCAGTATTTCCTCCCCGATTTCGCCAGCTCTTTGGATTCCATACTTGGATAGGCCTAAGAAATCACCCTCTGCACATACGAAACTTCTATGCCCCTTCTTTGCCCAAAATTCAATTTCGTCAACAACATTTTCTGGGCTTCTACCTCTCCAGCCATGTGGATTTTGAAGAGGCATTTGACAAAAACCACAACCCTTGCCTTTGCTATAACATCCTCTCGAAGTGGTAATACGCATCGATTTTCCTGACAGTGGCTCAATATCTCTTAAAGGAAAAGGAAGTTCGTCCAGATTTTCTACTTGCTCAGACAACTCATCCGAAATGTGGAGTGTTCCATCTTTATTTCTATAACACACTCCAGGAGTGCTGCTAATCGTCTTTGTATCAATATCCTCTACCATAGATATTATACTTCTTTCTCCCTCTCCTCTTATTATGTAATCAATACAATCAAATCTCCTTAAAGCTTGACTTAAAACAGGTTCGAAAGATACATGGGGACCACCCAAGATTGTTTGTATTTTTGGATTTAGTTTTTTTACCGCTTTAAGGATTTTTATCGTTCCATCCCAAGAGAGGTAAGTGGGTGATAAACATAGGATATGAGGATCACATTCCCATATTTTCTCGATAATCTTTGATTCTTCGAGTTCCCTTGAATGGGCATCGAACAGAAATACTTCATGTCCGTGCTGTTTCAGAATGGATGCGATATAACCCAACCCTATTTGCTCAAAAGATACATCTGCTAATGTATTCGCAAATCCCACGGGCGTGGGCATTGCAATCAACATTGTATGTTTTTTCAATTCTATACTTCCTTTCCCTGTTGTGACTGCCGGGTCCGACCTACGGTACCACGTAATTTCTGCAAAGATCGCAGAGGATAATATTTTATAGACATTATGAACCAGTATATTAAATAGAATACCAAACCCATTAGCATAAACAGTAGAATAGCTGGCAATATTTTGGATAGTTCATGAAAAAATATTAAGAATAAAAAAACCAATGAGCCCAAGGTTGGCATAGCAAGAAGCAAAGCAGCTCCAAGCCCGATTACTTTAATTTCTGGATCATTTTCGTCACGATATATCAAAAAAACAGATAATACACACAAACCTAAAAAAACGATTCCAAGCATTATAATAAAGTAAATGCGCTCACTTATTCCTTGACTCAGACCGAAAATACTAAGTATGCCAAAAAGAAAAGAAAGTGTACACCACCAAAAAAGAAGGTGCATTATCAGTTCTCCTAAATGACAGTAGTCAACAATTTTGGAATATTCTTTTTCTTTTTTTATTGACTCTTCTTTATCAGGGTTAGTTTTTAAATGTTCATCAAGCTCATGAAGTAAGTTCTTGAAAAAAGTGAATGCAAATGTGTAAAATAATGCTGCCATCCCCATAGTTATGGGGAGAAAAACCTGTGTAAGAAAGCTTGTGGCATCTTGGATACACATGAGAGCACCTCCTATTCTTTGACTAAGCTTAAAACATCCATTATCTTGAGGGTTTCTTCTCTTATCAATGTAAGCACCTCTCCTTTGATCTTTGTATATTCCGCACTTGCTATATCACGATAAGAACGAGGTCTTGACATAGGAACATCTATAACCTTTTTCACTCTTCCCGGAGAAGCAGTCATTATTATGATTTCTTCGGCCAGCAATATGGCTTCATCCACATCATGGGTTACAAAAACTATGGTTTTGTGAAGATCCTCCCAGATTTTCAACAATAATTCCTGCATTATTAAGCGAGTTTGCGCATCGAGTGAACCAAAAGGTTCATCCATTAAAATTACACCTGTTTCCTCACTTGCCAATGCGCGTGCTAAACCAACTCTCTGAGCCATTCCACCAGAAAGTTCTCCAGGATATTTATGCTCATATCCCCGCAACCCAACTAGTTCAATATATTCTTTGGCAATATTTTCACAATCATTCTTACTTTTCCCGCTCATCCTGGGACCGAATTCAACATTTCCCAAAACTGTTTTCCATGGAAAAAGTACATAATCTTGAAATACAACGACACGGTCGGGTCCGGGTCCCATTATTGGGTTGCCATCCATCAGTACCTGTCCTTTAGTTGGGGGAACAAAACCAGCAATTGCATTGATTATGGTTGACTTACCACAGCCGGAAGTTCCTAAAAGACTGGTAAATCCTCCAGCCGGGACATTAAACGAGAAGTCTTGTACAGCAGGCGTATCATGATTTCCCCTATAAATGACTGTCAAGTTTCTAACTGATATTTTGGGGATTACGACACTGTCTCCTTTCATTTTGTATTTCTCTTTTAAATCCATTTATGCCATGGGAGTAACTTGTTTCTAAACCATACAAAAGCACCATCAGATATTGCCCCCAACACTCCGAGGACAGCCAGAATTCCAATCATTTTATCAATCCTGAATACTAAACGAGTTATCTCAATACGATAGCCGAGTCCTTCAGAAGCACCAGTCATTTCAGCGACGATTAGGCAAATGTATGCCACTGCGATACCTATTCGCATGCCAGCTGCAATATAAGGCAAAGCTGCAGGGATTATTACTTCAGTAAGAAGTCGTCTCGTATTTGCCCCTAGGCTTTGGGCTGCCCTTAAATAGCTACTTTCTACTCTTGAAATTCCAGTGTCTGTATTCAACCAGACAGGAAAAAAGACACCCCATGTTATGAGAAAATACTTGGAGAACTCACCAAGACCAAAAAATATAATGGTTAAGGAAACAAAAGCTATCACAGGTATAGGGCGAAAAAGCTGTATAAGCTGCCCGAGTGTTATTCCGAAAAATTTGCTTCTTCCTGTGAGAGTGCCAATACTAATCCCTGCAAATGAACCAAGACAAAATCCAATAGATACCCTTTTAACACTGATAAAAGCATCAGAAAGTAGAGTTCCTTCCTTCAGCATTTCGATGAGCGCTAATAAAGCTCTGCTGGGTGGAGGGAAAAGGGCGGCATTATACAAACCAACTCGTGACACTATCTCCCACAACAGCAGAAACAGTGGGATTGGTACGAGGATAGCGAGTCGCTTCGAGCTGAGTTTTTTAATGAATGGAATCATAGCTCACAAATACCAATTACTCAATGGTAACTGCTTTTGGATTGAGACTTTTCAGTGCCTTAGTATAGAACAATGAGCGATAATCTGGAATTTTCGCATCTTTCGGAGCATAACCGGCTTCAATAGCCCATTTTGCCTCTCTCTCCATCAGGTCAATAGTTGAGTTGTTTAGCATTAATTCAAATTTAATATCTTTGGCTAACTCTTCAAGAACATCGGTAGAAAGTCCAACTTCCTTTGAAATTATCTCTAAAGCCTCTTTTCTATTTGTGCCAATAAATTGCTCCGCTTTGTGCAATCCTCGCAAAATAGCCTCTATAGTTTCAGGATATTTCTGCGCAAGTTCCTCAGGAATTACGATATTAAACGGAATGTCATAAAGCCCTTTTGAAGAGAGGACTGTTGCCTTTTCATTTAATACTTTGCCGGCATTGTAAACGAAAGGTTCCCATACTGCAAAAGCGTCGATGTCACCATTTATCAGAGCGTTGGGCATTTCTGCCGGCTTTAGGTTGACAAAATTTATGTTAGACATCGTCATTCCGTGCTCATTTAGGAAGAGATACAAAAAGAATTCTGACACAGTACTAACGAGTGCCGCAACTTTCTTTCCCTTTATGTCCAGGGGTGAAACGATGCCATGGTCTTTTCGAGCTATGACTTTCATCTCATTGTCACCAGAAGCCATAGTTGCTATTATCAAAGCCTTTTGTCCTGTCAGTCCGACAAAAACCATAGGTGCTTCTGCCACAGTACCAAAATCGGCTTTTCCTCCCAGAATTGCATCTAAGCAAAATCGACCAGCAGCAAAATCCTTTCTGGTTATTTTCAAACCCTCTTCTTCCCAAAAGCCTTTCGCCAAAGCGATATAAACAGGACCTGAGTATGTCGTAACATTAACTGCAAGCACTAAATCTAATTTCTTTTGCGACGGCTGCTTTGCACAGCTGTTCATAAGAGCAGTCGCGACTAACATTATGACCACAACTACGACAATAGTGATTCCTATCCAGATTTTTCTTTTCATCTAAAACATCCTTTTTTCAAAAATTCTATCTGATTAATATAAAAGAGATTATGCGGTAATTTTAAAAGAATTTGATTCCAGGTTTTTCTAAGATTCTTTATATATACTTCTTTTATTTTCCTCGAAAACTCTATCTGTTCTGACATTACCTTCATTTTACCAAAACAATTTATATTGGAACTATAAGAATTTGCTTTTTATATTGATGATGATATTCCCTCAATTTCATCAAACTTTCATCTACTAAGCAACTACCTTAACAATAATACCTAGGAAAAACACATAATTCAACAAGAAATCCGCTCTACCCTTAGTAACCCTATTAATGGGAGGATTAAATGAGAATAATTACACTACTCATACGTCTATCTATTGAGGTAATTTATCGCTTCCTGCTTAAAGCATAGCGTCGTATCTGTTACTTGAGGAGCCGGAATCTCCTGGCTTCCAGTGCCTCAATTATTACACTCATCCCATATTTATGAATGTTTCTTAATCTCGTATTTGTATTCTACATCATTTATTGTACATCGGCCATGCCAGGTATTATTAAAAAAATCGGCTTTACAAGATACTATAACATTTGATAATCCGTATTCTATCCGTAATTTTTTTCTAACTGCTTTCGTAATTCGCTTGTCACTAAGGTCAGATATATCTTTATTTCTCCCTAATCCTGGTAATTTGGTTCTAAATCCATTCTGAATAATTAATAGCGCCATTGTTCATTTTCCTTTCTATAAAGTCTCTTTCATACATCGGGAAGCGACAGCTTCAGGGTCACTGACTTCCAATCGCCTCAATTCATCTAATGTTTGAACTATACGATTACTCCTCAAGAATATGTAAAATATGAGTTTCGATTTCATAAGACAAAATTACTATCATTGTCAAAAAATGCTTCACATCGTTTCCGGGTCATACGAAGCTTTGAATTCTGAAAAAGAAATCCCTTCACATTTTTAATTAAAAGGCTGTTTCCTAGTTTATCGTAGCTCTTTATGTTAAATGGAATTCTTAGGTCAATCATTTTTTTCCTGCTACAATGACCTCCTGTAGGTTCTTGCTTTTCAGGAACAATTTCCATAATCGCAAACCGCATTTCTCCTGATGGTTGCACGTAATAATCGGCAACAAGATTTTTCCCTTCCTTATCTGGGATTCGGATTCTTCGGGCTTTTCGATTAAGTTCTTCTGCTTCTTTTGCAATTTGCCCTTTATTTTCAAATTTTTCTTCTCTAACCATCCAAAAAAACCAACCTGGATTTTTGAATAAAACCTGGGGAAGTGTTAAACCTTGGTATTCACAATTCCAATAAATTTTTATCCATGACATAACTGATGGTACCGTTTCGTTTTATGTTTTATTCATATTTTTTCGCTAACCCCAGTTCAACGTTACAACAAATTTAGCATGCTATAAATCTTGTATCAACTTAAATTCTCAACATGAGAAAATCCTTCTTCCTAATACGTCTACCTTATGAGGTGATTCTCCAGCCTATGCTGTCCTTTTCGCTATAGGGAAGCCAACATAATTTGGTCTCTGCTGTCTCTATTTCTTATATAAGCTTGAAATATGAGCAGAAATCTTTATTCAATAGATACAACACCAGACGGGTCGAAGATTACCTGCCCTGCGAAATGTATCCTCATTTTTCCTTTTTGAAAGGATGCCCTTGTACAATGTTTTTGGCTAGGACTAATTAAAATCCGCAAACACTGATACAATGATTCCATTAGTTCTGTGTCATCCTCACTAAAACCCCATTCGATAGGACAACTAGGACTAGCAAGATAAACTGTAGCGAATTTAGGTCCGATAACGTTCAATCCTGCTTCTGACAGTAAGTTAGCCAGCTGCTGAGCAAATTTCCTAGTGTTAGGTAAAACCCATGTTTCATATGTTATCTCAATGCTTAGCCTCTCCTGCTCAAAGGATTCTTTAAGTCCTTTTAAATTTGCCAATAATTTTTCTTTTATTTCACTGCTCATAGGTGTAAATTCATACTTTGAAATCATTTTTTGAAGTTCTTTGATATCTTCGGTAAGCTTTGATAACGCTTTTGCAATTTCAAGCTCAGGATATAGATATCTGGCCATTTGTTCAAAAGGCTGAAGTTGTTGCTGTAACTGAATAACCTTGTTTTGTTCTTGTAGATAGTTTTGTCTTAGCTCTGAGATTTTGTTTCTTAATTTTGAATTCCCACAATATTGATAGCTTATGATTATTAGTACTATGACTCCTATCAGAGTTATAAAAATGGCCGGCTTCTTTTGTCGTTTGAAGGTTTCAATCCATTTCATTACATTATCATGGTCTGGTAAGTTAATCATTTTTATTCCCAAAATTTCGTATTGTGCTAATTTAAACAGCTAGCTTTTTCAATATCGGGAAGCCAGAGCTTCAGGGCCACTGGCTTCCACTATCATTTCAAAATTGGGGAGCCTTGGCTATATATTAGGTTCGTCCTCATCCTTGGCTGACTCTACATAATTCTTTAACTCTAAGAGAATTTTGTTGAATTCCGATTTTGTTCTCGAGTAATCTTTTAGAACCTTTTCATAATTTTCGATTGTCTCTGGCTTGATATCATCAATAGTGACCTCTTTGGGAAAAAATACATGAGGCTGTCTACCTACTTGAAATTCCTTCATCCAATATATTGTGTTTCTTATAGACTTTATAATTTCGCCAAGAGTGCGTTCACAGTATTCGATGTCATTTCTCTCCTCTGTAGTGAGAGGACGGGCATGTTTTTTACGCCATTTTTTAAAATAATATATGGTTCGTTTCATACTCCTTTTGCCAAGTCGTCCGTCACGGACTATCTCCTGTGTTATATCAAGTTGGTCTTCGACGTCAATTCTTTCTTGTTTCATTAAACGGAGAAAAGTCATTGCTGATTGAGCAGAAGGAAGTGAATAAAGAGCCGCTCTATCAATTATTTTCTCCTCTATTGCAGTTAAACGGGTCAAGGATTCTTCAACTCTTGTAACTGGCCATCTTAAATATAATGATATTAAAGGAGCACCAATACTAATTCTATGCCTTTTCTTATCCTCTGATTCCCCAGAGAATAAGCCCTGTGCAAATTCTTTAAATTTTATTGAATCGTCTTCCTTCATTTTTTCGAGTTTACTTTTTGCTCCTGCTACCATTTCATCAATCTCAATAAATGAGTGATTCCATACAGGGTCATTCTCAGCGGATAGGGCAAGAAGCATTTTGGAATCATCGTAATTAACAATTTCCACTTCAATCTCATAGTCATCGCCGTGAAGGTTCTTCAGAGCTTCCACACGATGGTGGCCAAATACCAACTGGAACTCCTGTCTATTCGCACGCTCTACTTTCCTTATTCTCAGTTCCTGCCACATACCATGCTCTTTAATAGACTTCTCATGTTCCTTTACTCTGTCAGGATTTAGCGGATTATAGTCGAAATTACGATGAGGATTAGGTTTTAAGTCTCTTAGCTTTACTTTCATCAGTCAAACTCCAATACTGAATTCAAATAGTCTTTTCACTGGAATCATGAAGTAATAAATATATTGAACAACACTAGGATTAAATGAATATTTTTTATTTACCAAAACTTCTTTTGAATCCTTGGCTTCCATCATCACAATATAAAAACGTTATTTCGATTTATAGAGATTATTTCTCCCCTCCCTCACTCCTCACTCAGCCCCTCGATCAACCTGTCTAACTCCTCACCCCTTCGGCGGGAACGGATCATTCCCATACGTATACTCGGTCTGGATCTTCCCGTCCTTCTTGTGGATCACGAGCTGGCCGAGCGTAGCCTGCTTCGCCTTGGCGCGGCCGTAGTCGACGGCGTCCTGCTTTCTGTCGAAGTTCTTGGACGCCCGTGTGGCACCTGGCTTCTTAGCGTTCCAGCCGCCACGGCCGTCGGGTGTTACATGGATTACTTCTCGTTTTGGCATTGATACTCCCATATAGCTTATATATCTATATTCTATACATCTATATCACTTATTTCAAATTGTTTATTGCAGTTTTCGCATGCTTATTTTTCATTCATAACATTTCTAATCTTATCTAATTCTTTGTTCATCCTATCACCTTCTTTATGATACTCATCACAAAGAGATTTATACTGGTCTAATTCCATTAGATATTCTTTTGCACTCCATGAACCAGGCTCAATAGTCATTTTGTATAAATGATTAGTAATAAAAGCTAACATCTAGATTTCTACATATTAAGAAAATAATTTGTAAATTGAAATTACCAAA
>Ga0114922_10002498_pt1 | contig 17250 bp, 8 predicted proteins | sample AartaG_FD_100975 | JGI IMG/M metagenome (GOLD analysis project Ga0114922, IMG submission 100975) | Deep subsurface microbial communities from Aarhus Bay to uncover new lineages of life (NeLLi) - Aarhus_00045 metaG | ecosystem: Environmental > Aquatic > Marine > Oceanic > Sediment | place: Aarhus...
AGAACAGAGGTGAGTGCAGTTGGCCGTTGACGCCTCGATACTGGTCTCGCCGGACGCCGCATACCGCGCCCTGCGCAGCGGCGTTGCCAGCCTGCGCCGGTGGGTGCGGGTGCTGCTGGCGATCCGGCTGGCGACCTGGGGCATCATTGTGGCCGCTGGGGCGGCTGCGCTGGTCGTTCTCTTCGGCAAGCTGCAAGGTGTGCTCTATCCTGTGTCGCTACCGGCGGGGGTGCTCGCCGAGGTTGCAGCGGGAGCGACCATCATCGCCCTGTTCTGGCCGCTGTCCAGCCAGGTCGTCTCCATGAGTGCGGACACGCGCCTGCGCCTGTGGGATCGGCTGTCCACGGCGATGGAGCTGTCGCGCCGGGAGCGGCCCACGGGAATGGAGCGGGCACAGGTGATGGACGCGGTGCTCCGCCTGGGCGGCCTGCGCCTGCGGCAGGCCTACCCGCTGCGAATCGACAGGGCGACCAAGGTGATGCTTGGCTGCGTGGCCGCCCTGCTTGCCGTGCAGTTCCTGCCGATCCCGCCGCTGCTTCTATCCCAGCGCGAGCGAGAGGAGAAGGCTGAACTGCGCCGGCAGGCGGCGAGGCTGGAGCCGGTCGCCAGGAAGCTGGAGGCCGAGGCCAAGCACAAGGAGGATGAAGAGGCTCAGAAGGTGGCGCAGAGGCTCAGGAAGCTGGCTCGTGACCTGCGCCTGGGGCGGCTCGACAAGAAGCGCGCGCTGCTGGAGCTTGCGGAGCTCGAGAAGCGCCTGAAGGCCCTGGAGGACAACATCAAGCCTCCGTCGCTGAAGACCGCGGGCAGGGCGGCCGAGCAGATCAAGCAGCAGGGCCGCGACAACCTCGCCGAGCGGGCCAGGAAGCTGGCGGAACGCGCGGCCGACCAGGGCGAGCAGCAGCTCAGGAGAGAGCTCGAGAAGCTGGCCAAGAAAGCCGCAGCAGCCAAGAAGACCTCAGAGCTGGAGGAGGTCGCCAGGCAGCTCGCAGAGCGCGCGGCGAAGCTGGGCACGCACCTGCCGCTGGACGCCGGCGCGGCGGCGCTTTCTCTGGCGATCGGGAGCGAGGACTGGGATGCCGTGCTCGGGCAGTTGGCGGCGCTGCAGGCGGCACTCGAGAATCCCGGCAGAAAGCTGAGCGAGGAGGAGCTGCGCGAGCTTGCGAAGCAGTTGGAGGAGCTGGCCAAGCGGCTGAAGGACACCGACCTGAAGCACCTTGCAGAATGCCTGAAGAAGGCGGGCAAGTGCCTGCGGCAGGGAGATTGCCGGGGGGCGGGGGCGTGCCTGGGAGCAGGTCGGGCCGGCTCGGGCCGCAAGGGCATCGGTGCCGTCAGGCTCCGAAAGGCGGCGCGGGCAGCCGGGGAGTGCGCGGGGGCGTGTGCCGGTGCCTGCCGCGGGCGCTGCGCTGCCGCAGGTACGCGCGAGGGGATGGGCGTCGGCCCAGATCAGGGCTCGCGGCAGGGCATTCCGCCTGGCACGCCTGGCGCCAGCCTCTACGCGCCGCGGCGCACAGATGTTGACACGACCCCAGAGCGGGTGCGCAGTCACGTGCGGCCGGGAGGCGAGATGTACGCTACCCCCACGCGGGGGGCGCCGGATCGGGTCTCGGACTCGCGGGTGCCCTACTATGAGGTGATCGGCGACTACTCCAGGGCGGCCGAGGAGGCGCTGGAGGGCGAGCAGGTGCCGCCGGCGTATCGGCCGACCGTGCGGCGGTATTTCGAATCGCTGCAGTCCGGGGAGAGGCCAAGCGGCGGCAACGAGAGCGACGACAGCGACGGCAGCACCTGACCGCGAACGGCAAGGGAGAGGGTAACTTGGCGGACTCAGAGATGCTCGCACAGCAGCGGGCGCAGCAGGAGGCGGCCAGGTTCCAGCAGCTCGTCGGCGACCTGAAGGCCGAGGTAGGCAAGGTCATCGTGGGGATGGAAGAGGTGGTCGAGAGCACGCTGATAGCGCTGCTGGCCGGCGGACATGTGCTGCTGGAGGGCGTGCCGGGGCTGGGCAAGACGCTCCTGGTGCGGACGCTGGCCGACGCCCTGGACCTGCGGTTCTCGCGCATACAATTCACGCCCGACCTCATGCCGGCGGACATCACCGGCACCACGGTGCTGTGGGACAAGCCGTCGGGCGAGCGCGAGTTCCAGTTTCAGCCGGGGCCGGTGTTCGCCAACGTGGTGCTGGCCGACGAGGTGAACCGCGCCACGCCCAAAACGCAATCGGCGCTCCTGGAGGCGATGCAGGAGCACTCGGTGACCGTCGGCGGTAGCATGCACGTCCTGGAGGAGCCATTCCTGGTCTTCGCCACACAGAATCCGATCGAGATGGAGGGCACGTACCCGCTGCCCGAGGCGCAGATCGATCGGTTCCTGTTCAAGGTGAGGGTTGACTTCCCGTCGGTGCCGGAGCTGCACGAGATCATGAACCGGACGACGGGCCGGGAGATGCCGCACGCGGAGAAGGTGGCAACGCGGGAGGAGATCCTGTCGCTGAGCCTGGTGGCGCGGGAGGTGCCGGTGGCCGAGCACGTGCAGGAGTTCGCGCTGCGGCTGGTGGTGGCGACGCACCCGGAGAACGACGAGGCGCCGGACTCGGTCAAGCAGTTCGTGCGCTACGGGGCGAGCCCGCGCGCGGCCCAGGCGCTGCTGCTCTCGGGGAAGGTGCGGGCGCTGATAGACAAGCGCTTCAACGTGGCCCTCGATGACGTCAAGGCCTCGGCACTGCCCGCGCTCAGGCACCGGCTGGTGCTCAACTTCGAGGGCCAGGCCGAGGGCATTGACCCCGACGATCTCATAGACGAGGTGATCGAGTGCGTCTCAGCCCGTACCAAGCGGGACGTGCCGGTGTGAGCGGCCGATGAGCTACTCCGAGCATCCCTCCTCAAGAGGTTCATATCTGCTGTCCCCGCAGTTTCTCCGCAAGCTCGAGCAGGCGGCGGTAGCCTCCAAGCATATCCTGGTCGGCCGCACCAAGGGCGAGAGGCGATCGGCACGCAGGGGCAGCTCGGTGGAGTTCGCGGACTTCCGAGGGTACAGCCCCGGGGATGACCTGCGCTACCTGGACTGGAACGCCTTCGCCCGTCTGCAGCGGCTGTTCCTGAAGCTGTTCCTGGAGGAGGAGGACCTGCACGTCTATGTGCTGCTCGACGCGTCGCGGTCAATGGACTTCGGGCGGCCGACGAAGTTCGAGTGGGGCGTTCAGGCGGCCGCTGCGCTGGGGTACATCGGCCTGTGCGGCGGTGACCGCGTGCAACTGCTGTCTCATGCGCAGGGGCGCGGCGAGAGTTCCCGGCAGTACCGCGGCCGAGGGTGCGCCCCGGAGATGTTCGACTGGCTTAGCGCCCTCGAGCCGGACGGCTCGACGGACTTGGCCGCCGCGGCCGAGTGGTTCCTGCGCACGGCCCCCGCGCCGGGCATCGTCTTCGTGATCTCCGACCTGCTCACAGCAGAGTGGGAGGCGGCGATCAGCCGACTGGCGGCGGCGAAGGGCGACTGCTGCTTCCTCCAGGCGTTCTCACGCGAGGAGTTCCAGCCCTCGATGCACGGCGACCTCAAGCTGGTCGACTCGGAGACCGAGGACGAGCGCGAGCTGACCATGGGAGCGTCGGTGCTGCGGCGATACATGACCAGCCGCGACGAGTTCCTGGGCGCAGTGCGGGCGGCCTGCCATCGCTACGGCTTCTCCTACCTCTTCGCGGTCACCGATGAGTCGGTCGAGGATGTCATCCTCCGATCGCTGCGGCGGCTGGGGGTGATCGGGTGAGCGGGCTGGAGCTGCTGGCGCCGATGGCGCTTGTCGCCCTGGGTCCCCTGGCGGCCATCATCATCGTGCTCTATCTGCTTAAGCTGCGGCGGCGCGAGCTGGCAGTGCCGTCGGTCTTCCTGTGGCGGCGGGCCGTGGAGGACCTCCAGGCGAACGCCCCGTTTCAGAGGCTGAGGGTCAGCCTGCTGCTGCTTCTCCAGCTCCTGGCGCTGGCGGCGCTGGTGCTCGGGTTGGCGGCCCCGTTCGTGATGGCTCGGCGGCTGCCCGGCGAGACCGCAGTGATAGTACTGGACGTCTCGGCGAGCATGTCTGCGACGGATGTTGAGGGCTCTCGCCTGGAGCAGGCCAAGCGGAGGGCGCGACAGATCGCGAGAGCGATGAGCCGGCGCGATGAGGGGGCGCTGGTGGCATGCGGGGCGCGGGGGCGGGTGCTGGTGCCACTGACCGGTGACAGACGGCGGCTGCTGTCGGCGCTCGAGAGGCTCCGCTCCACCGACCAGTCCGGCAACATGACAGACGGCCTGCTGCTGGGGCTGAGCCTGGCGGCCAAGCGCCCCCGCGCGACCGTCTACCTCATCAGCGACGGCGCCTTCGCCGCTCTGCCGGAGGTCAGCACCTCCGCCAAGGTGCGGTTCATCACCGTGGGCGAGCGCAGCGACAACGTGGCCCTGCTGGCCTTCGAGGCGGCCCGGCCCGCCGGCGCCGCCGAGCACCAGGTGTTCGTGCGGCTACACAACTACGCGCCGACGCGCAAGCAGTGCGTGCTGTCCATCTACCACGAGGACGAGCTGATAGATGCGCGGCGGATCGAGCTGGAGGCGGGCGCCGGCAAGGTCGAGACCTACGCCGCTGCTATCGCGGAGGCCGGCTTGCTGAGGGCCGAGCTGGAGGCTGACGACGACCTGGCGGCCGACAACGTCGCCTATGCGCTGGTGACGCCGCCGGCGGCGCGTTCGATCCTCCTGGTCGGGCCGGGGAATCTGTTCCTGCTGCAGGCGCTGCTGGTGCTGCCTGAGGTGGAGGTCTTCGAGACTGAGTCCCTCTCCGAGCAGCAGGCGGAACAGGCCTACGAGAAGTACGACGTGGTGATCTTCGACCGCACGCCCATCCCGGCGCCGCCGCAGAGGGGGGCGGTGATGGCGGTCGCCGCCTCGGGGTGGCTGGAACTGGCCTCGCCCGGCGAGAAGGTGGAGACGCCGACGATCAGCCGCTGGGACAAGCAGCACCCGGCGCTGCGCTACGTGAACCTGAGCGCGGTGCAGATCGCGCAGGCGTACGCCCTGGGGCCGGGGCCGGATGCCGTGGCGCTCGCGCACGCGGGCGGGGCTGTGGCGACGGGGACCGCGCGCTCGCGCGCGGCGGGCGAGGCGCCCATGATCGTCGCGTACGAGCAGCCCGAGGTGAGGGGGCTCGCGCTGGGCTGGAACCTGATGGACTCCGACCTGCCGCTCCGCGTGGGCTTCCCGGTGCTGCTGAGCAACGCGATCAGATGGCTGGGCGAGGTGGGAGGGGGCCAGCAGGTCCGCGTCGTGCGTCCGGGCGAGACGCTGTCCATCTCTGCGCCGCCCGAGGCGGCGCACGCCGAGGTTCTCCTGCCAGACGGCGGGCGGCGCAAGCTGGACGTCGTCGGCGGGCAGATCATCTTCGCGCACGCCGACCGCGTGGGCGTGTACCGGATGACTGTGGGCGAGCAGCCGCGGCGGTGGGCGGTTGACCTGCGCGACCCGCACGAGTCGGATCTCGCGCCCCGGCGGGAGCTGAAGTTGGGGGCGCACAGAGTTGAGACCGGGGTGCGCGAGCTGCGCGCGGAGCGGCACTTCTGGCCGTATCTGGCCCTGCTGGCGCTGCTGGCGCTGGTCGCCGAATGGCATCTCTTTCATCGGCGGTACTAGGCGATGTCAGTTGCATTCACCAGACCCGAGTGGTTGCTGGCGCTCCCGCCGGTGGTGGGAGCGCTGTGGTACGCCGCGCGGGGGAGTTATGCCGACCTGCGCGGAGCGCGCCTGTGGGTTGCGTGGGTAGTGCGTCTGGTGATAGTGCTGGCGCTGGTGCTGGCGCTGGCGGGGGCGCAACTCGTCAAGCCGGCCAAGAGGCTGACGGTGGTCTTTGCGGTGGACGGGTCGTACAGTGTGCCGGCACAGGAGCGTGCCCGGGCCCTCGAGTTCATACGCGAGGGCCTGCGCTATCGGCGGCCGGAGCACCGCTGCGCGCTCGTCGTGTTCGGCCGCGAGGCGCGGGTGGAATCGGAGTCCCTGCGTCGGCCGCAGGAGGTGCGCGTCACCTCGGAGCTGGATGGCGGACACACCGACATATCAGCCGGGCTGAGGCTGGCGGCGGGGTTGGTGCCGCCCGATTCGGCCGGCAGGGTCGTGCTCTGCTCCGACGGTAACGAGAACGTGGGGTCCACGGCCGAGGAGCTGTTGGCAGCGCAGGCCGGCCGCGTGACGGTTGACGTGCTGCCGCTCGAGACGCGCGCTCCCCACGATGTGCTGGTAAGGGACGTGATAGTGCCGTCGGAGGCGAGGCGCGGCGAGCCGTTCTCGGTGCGGGTGGCGGTGGAGGCCAGCCACCCGAACGGGGCAGACCTGACAGTGTTGGTTGACGATGAGCCCGTGGCGACCCGGTCGGTCACGATGGCGGCGGGCGCCTCGTCGCTGACGCTGCCGGTCTCGCTCGCCGAGGCGGGCTTTCACAAGATTGACGTGCTGATCGAGGGCGAGGGGGACGATTGCCCCGAGAACAACTACGGCACAGGCTTCGTGCGGGTGCGGGGCAAGCCCAGCGTGCTGGTGGTGGATGCAAGCCCGACTGAGACGGAGGCGCTACGGCGGGCATTGCGGCTCCAGGACATCACGGTCAAGCTCGGCGGGCCTGCGTCCCTGCCCACGAGCGCGGCCGACCTGGAGAACTATGACGCGGTCTTCCTCTCGGACTTCCCGGCCTACAAGATGCACCACCGGCAGATGGTCATGCTGCGCGACGCCACGCGCGACCGGGGCGTGGGGCTGGGCATGATCGGCGGCGAGTTCGGCTTCGGCGCGGGCGGTTACTACCGCACGCCGGTCGAGGAGGCGCTGCCGGTGAGCATGGATGTGACCAAGCAGCGGACCTTCCCGGCCTCGGCCGTGCTCATCGTCATGGACACCTCGGGGAGCATGGGCATGCCCGAGGATGGCTCGACAAAGATCGAGCTGGCCGCCGAGGCCGGCTGCGCGGTCGTGGACCTGCTCCAGCCCTACGACTCCGTCGGCTTCGTCGCCAGCGATCCCGCGCCCACCGAGGTCTGCAAGCTGCAGAAGCTGCGCGACAAGGCGTCGGTCAAGAGCAGCATTCGCTCGGTGCGCGCGGGCGGTGGCGGGATCTCGGTGTTCCCCTCGCTCCAGGCGGCCTACGGCATCCTCGACCGCAACGAGTCGCCGGTCAGGCACATCATACTGCTGGCCGACGGCAGCGACTGTGACGAGCAGCAGGGCTCGGTGCCGTTGGTCGGGCAGATGGCCGCCGAGAAGATCTCGGTGACTGCGGTGGCCTTTGGGGACGGCCCGCACGTTCCGTTCCTCAAGGACGTCGCGGCGGCCGGCAACGGGCAGTTCTATCTGACCGAGCGGGCCCGGGACCTCAAGGGCATCTTCACCCGCGAGGCGCTCACCGTCGCCAAGTCCGTGCTCATCGAGGAGACCTTCCGGCCGCAGCTTCGCGACGCAACTGAGGTGACCGGCGGGCTGGAGTGGTCGTCGGCTCCCCCGCTGATGGGCTACGTAGCCACCTCGGCCAAGGGCCTGGCGCAGGTGCCGCTGGTCTCGCACAAGGACGACCCGGTGCTGGCGCACTGGCAGTACGGCCTGGGCCGGAGCGTGGCCTTCACCTCGGACGCGAAGGCGCACTGGGCTGCGCACTGGCTGGGCTGGTCGCAATTCCCCAAGTTCTGGGGTCAGGTGGTGCGCTGGTGCCTGCGGCGGCCAGAGAGCGGACTACTGCACCCGCGTGTGGAGCGGGAGAGCGACAGCGTGCGGATCGTGGTGGAGGCAGCGGAGGAGGATGGCTCTCTGATCAACGGGCTTGAGATACGCGCCGGGCTCAGCCTGCCGGACGGCACTCGGCAGGAGCTGGTGCTGCCGCAGACCGCGCCCGGTCGCTACGAGGCGGCAGTTCCTGCGGCGCAAAGCGGGCCACACGTGGTGGGCGTGACGGCGAGCGGGCCGGGCGGATTCCGGGCGCAGCAGACGCTGGGCTTCTCCGTGCCCTACCCGCCCGACTACGCCGACACCGGCGCCAACGACGCCTTCCTGGCGCACGTGGCCCAGCAGACGCGCGGCCGAGCTCTCACCGAGCCGGAGCAGGCCTTCGCGCCGACCGCGATCTCTCCGCGCATGCACATAGACGTCTGGCGGCTGCTGCTGTGGATCGCCGCCATCCTGTTGCCCCTGGACGTGGCAGTGCGGCGGCTGCTGGTCAGGTGGGAGGATCTGGTGGTGCTGGCGGCCGCAGTGCGATCGGCAGCCAAGCGCCTGGCGCCCAGGCGAGCGTCAGGCGCGGCGGCCACGGTGGGCAGATTGCTGGAGGTCAAGCGCGAGCAGCGGCCCGAGGAAGAGCCTGCGACGCCCGTCCCTCCCCCTGCCGAGACCGGGGTGCCTGTCACTGTCCAAGTCCCACCGCCCGCTGAACAACCTCCGCCCGCCGCCGAGCCAGCGGCCGCTCCCCCGGACGAACCCGAAGCGCCTTCAGAAGAGCCCGAGGCGGCTCCCGCCAGCACCACCTCCCGCCTCCTGAAGCGCAAGCGCCAGCTCCGCGAGCGCTAGCCCCAATTGCTCGCGTAGGTCGGCCTGCGCCTGATTCCGCCTCGGCGGGATCAGGCGCAGGTGAAAGCGCGCCGTGGCGCGCTTTCAGCTTCCAGCCCGACAATGCCGTTCGGAGAGATCATGAAACAGCTACTAGGGCATCATCGGCGGCTCACGAGGCCCGCGACGGCGCCTCCTCTCGTCCGGTTCGAGTGCCTCCTTCGCGCGCGGGTCGTCAATGTTGCGTAAGGCGTTGCGCACCCCCAGGTGCAGTCGCCGGTCGCCGGTCTCGAGCGCCTCGATCAGGGCAGGCACGGCCGGCTTGCCGATCTTGCTCAGCGCCGGATACGCTGCGCGTCGCACCGGCTCATGCTGGTCGCTGAGTGCCCCGATCAGCGGCTCGACCGCCCGCGCATCCTTGATTTCGCCCAGCGCTCCCGCTGCCGCTGCCCGCAGGTCCGGCCCCGGCCCTGTCAGGACCTCAATCAGTGGCTCGACTGCCCGCTCGTCCCCGATGGATCCCACCGCGCGAGCCGCCTCGACGCGCGCCCCGCTGCCCTCGCCTTTCAGGATGCCCAGGAGCGGCTCCGTCGCCCGGGCGTCCCCGATCACGCCCAGCACGCGCACGGCCTCACGCCGAGCATCAGCCTTCTCGCTGTCCAGCCCGGCGATCAGCGGCTTGACCGCGGCCTCACCCATCGACTGCAGCGAATCCGCCGCGGCTTTGCGAACCTCTTCGACCTCGTCGCCCAGCAGCGGGACCAGCGGCTCCGGCGTGCCGGCCGCATTGTGCGGGCCCATTAGCCGCGCCGCGACCGCCCGCACATGCGGGTCCGCATCCGACAGCTCCGGCTCCACGTACTGCGGAAGTGCATTGCAGAGCGCGCTCAGCGTCAGCTCCGCATTTTCACGCACCCGTGGGTGAGGATCGCGCACCAGCTCCCAGACCGGCTCGATAGCCTCCTCGGTCATGTTCGCGAGGGGGTTCACCGCATGGCGGCCGTGATCCGTGTGCACAGCCTCGTATCTGAGCAGGTCCACCAGCGCCGCGACTGCCTTCTTCCCTCCGATGGACCCCAGGCCCTGTGCCGCTGCTTGCACCACATGCCAGTCGTCGTCTCCGAGCGCGCCTATGAGTGCGTCCACCGCGCGCTCGGTGCGGATCTTGCCCAGCGCTTCGGCCGCCTCCATCGCCACCCACTCGCCCTCGTCGGTCAGTGCCTCGATGAGCGGCTCAACGCCTCTGGGGTCCTTCATGGCTCCCAGCGCCGCCGCCGCCGCACGGCGCACCTTGCTGCTATCGTCCCGCAGCGCCCTGACAAGCGGCTCCAGCGCCCGCTCATGATGGGTGGTCCGCAATGCCCACGCCGCAGCGCAGCGCTCCTCCTCGCTCCCGTGCTCCAGCGCCTCCAGAAGCTTGGGCACCACGCGCGGGTCCTGCGTCCTGCCCAGTGCCTCGGCCGCGCGGGCACGCAGCTCCTCGTCCTCCTCCTTCAGCAGTGCCATGACCGGCGCGACCGCCGCCGGCCCAAGCTTGCCCAGTGCGGTCTTGGCTACGCTCACGCCCTGCGCGTCGTCGCTCTTGAGCAGCTCCAGCAGCGGCCCCACGGCCCGTTCGTCCCCGATAGCTGCCAGTGCCACCGCCGCCTGACGCCTCACCGTCCCGGTCTCCCGCTCCATCACTGCGATCAGCGGCTTGACGGCCCGCCCATCGCCCGTCCCCCCCAACGCCCGCGCACACGCGGCCACGATCTCCCGGTTCTCGTGCCGCAAGCCCCTGATGAGCGCGGGGACGGCGTTTGGCTCCTTGATCTGGCGTAGCTCGCCCAGCGCCTCCTCGCGCTGCTGGGGATCGCGCGCCTTCTCTATCAGCAGCCGCGCCCGAACCGCCTCCGGGGAGGGGTAGTACACGCGGGCCGCAATCCCCAGTGCGACTGTCCCGCCCAGAAGCGTCGCCAGCGCCACCCTTCGCGGGTAGCCATCCCTTATGATCGCTGTGCTTGTGGCCATCCCGAAGGCGGCACCCGCAACCGGCAGCGCGATCAGACATGCCAGCATCGGCACGCCCGAGTATCCCAGCATCCCCTCGATGACCAGGCCCAGGGCGACCCCGCCGATGGCGCCCAGGTACGGCGCACTCCCCAGCCTATGCTTGGTGCAGACGTCAACGGCGGCCGTCCCGATCCCTGCGCCAATGATGGCGCACAGCACGCCGATCGAGGCCAACATGGCCGGCTCCGTCCATAGCTCCCGGGAAACGCACCTGAGCACCGGTAGCGCCCTGGCGACAGTGAAGGCCTCCGCAGCGATGGCCGCACCCAGCAGAGCTGCGACCACGCGCAGGCCGGCCGGCGCCCGGGCCTCTCCTGTGCCACCGGCCTGATCCGGCCCCGGCAGGAATCTGGCGCCGACGAATGTGAGCAACGTCGCCAGCGCCGCGGTTGCCCCGCAGATCACCGTCCACGCCAGGTGCCAGTCCAGCCAACCGCCGAGGCCGCGGAAGATCAGCCGGTGGCTCGCCGCATAGCTGTTGGTCCCCACGAACAGTCCCAGTCCCAGGCCGGTTCCGACCACCACCCCGAGGGCCGCCGACATGCCCCTGACCGGCTGCCCCGGCGCCAGCAGCCGGGCGATGCCCGCCCCGACCGCGGGCCCCGCGAACCACCCCCAGAGCGGTATCTCGGGGACGCGCGCAACCCATAGCGGCAGCTCAGTCTCCCCGAGCATCCCACTCAGCCAGCCCAGGACCAGCCCCAGCGCCCCGCTCGCACCCACGGCCAGCCAGTGCCTCCACTCGCGCGGCGCCCGCTCTCGCCTCTCGACCTCGGCCGGCGCACTGACCGCCTCTGCGACCTCCTGAGCGCCGGCGTCGTGCTCGGCCGCGCCCGGCACAGGCACCCGGAGGCCGCACGAGCACTCAATGTGCGTCAAGCCGCTGTCTTCGCGCACCTCATAGACCCGCCCGCACTCCTCGCACACCACCATCATTGCCAGGGCCTCCACCTCCCTTGCCGGCCACTGTAGGTATTCGACGCCCCAGTCTGGCCGGCCTGCCATCACCACCACCCGGAAGCCGAAGATCTCGCACAACTCGTCGTCCCCAGCCTCATCACATCCCGGCCACGGGAAGCCTGCAATCTCGCGTGCAAGTCAAGGTAGCGCCAGCTCAACTGTGACAGCAGGCGGGCCCAGACCCACGAACCTTGCCGATGCTCGCAGCGCGGCCCCCATCTGGGGCGTCCAGCCTGACGTGTGCCAAGGTCCAGACACTGACCAAGGTCAGGAGGCAGATGATAGTGCACTGTGCCCGTGATGCTTTCCTGTCGTTTCGTGCCGCTTGTTGGCTGGTGGCGTAGTACTGGTTCTGGTAGTGAACGAAAGCATAGACCTGCTGCTCGAGTTGCTCAGGTGTCTTCAGGCTGGCTTTGCCGCCGCAAACGGGCGCGGCTGGTACCCTAGTATCGTAGTACTGCGAGCGCCTGAGCGCAAGAGAAGCGGGCAACACGATCAGCAGGAAGCATCACACGCTGGAGCAGACCATCCACAAGCCTAGAGAGGCCGAAGCCGAACTGACCAAGGCGCGACTATGATCGCGCTGTGCAAGAAGACCGGACGGCGCAATCGAAGGGCTATGGATGGAGCCGAGAAGCAAGACGCCCGCCTGCACAGAACTGTTGTCACGGATGCAGCCGGACGGATTACCACGAGTGCGACGCCGCCCTCGCCGATCCTCCTCGTCCTGGGTGATCAGTGCACGTGCCCCACCTGAGGGTGGGAGCGCAACGTGGGCCCTGCTCGCTTCTCGACCACACGAAGGCCGCAGGGACTGTGAACTCGAACGCCTGCTTACCGGCAACGGAGAACAGGACAGGAAGAGGGCACCGCTGACCGAATAACCTCGCAGTGCCAGAACGCGCGGTTACCTTTACGTTGGTTGGGACAGAGTTGGCGGAAGGTCAGCAGATTGGCCGCCAGAGTGTGCGCGCAACTCAGCTTTCGCGCTACACCGCACATCCCTTTCCCCCCGTCCGGCGCCTGCGGGAAACATCAGTGGCACTCCAGTAGCAGACCACGCCGCGTCCCCGCGTGTCCATAACAACGGTTATGCGCCATGGCCAGGCTTGAGCTGGCCCCACGAACGAGCAGAAGCGCCCCCTTAGATGCTACCAGGTCACTCGCGGAGATGCTGGCTGCACCGAGAGTCCGTGAGATGGTTCGGGAACCGGCAAGCGCGGCGCTTGCCGCGCAAGAGTGGGCTGAGTCCGGCGACGGGCCGGACTCCGACGCAGTGCGCCGCCGCTCAGGCTGAGGACATGAGGCATCTTATGGCCACTGTGATGACCAACGCGGGACACTCAACCCAAGTCCCATGAGCTGGGCCAACGCCGCTGCAGCTCTTGCGGCCGCAGCAATAGTTGCTTGCACAGGTACCCTGGGCATTGGGCCACGCCACCGGTTGTTCACCATCATCGGTGTTGACAGTCGGGGGCTTTCAGATCGCCGAACGCACTCCCACGTACACCGGATCGCTGCACTTGACAGCCTCGAGGAGGCCCGCGTACCGTCACGCCATCGGCCGCTGCACCTACTGCGCGGGGGCTGGCTGTTGCTGCGGCAGGTGCCCATGTAGGCGGTCCAGCCCTGGCCCCCAGCGCTGCCTAGACCCAGAGTACCACACAGGAACTGGCGGCACTTGTGGGGGCAGACCAGAGGAATGCGACGGCTACCCGGAAGTGAAGCACCGTCTGCGGGACCACGGGACGTGACAGGCGACGAACTCCGAATCAGACTCGCTGAGCTTCAGTCCATCGTGCAGCCAACACAGGCCCGGGCACGCCACTGGGCTCGGCTCCCCACGGCTGCCTGCCGCTCACCCTCGCGCAAGCGACAAGAGCGCGCGACGGCAGCCCGGTCGCCGCGGAGGTGGCCGCCGCCGTCGCAGTGGGAGCTGCTACAACTGCTGGTCAATGGCCTTGAGCAGAGCGTTCATCTCGAAGGCGTTAGTCATATCTACGTTGTTGGCGTTGGCGATGGCAGCGATCTTGGCGCCACTGATCCCTCGGCGCTCCAATTTCCGCATGAGCTCAAGGTTCTCGGCCGGGAGGTTCCCCGCCTGCTTCTCAACCTCATCAATCTGGCCGAGCAAGTTGTCCTTCAGTTGGCGCATCTCGTTCGGGCTGCTCGGAAGATTGCGAATGACCCTTCGTGCCTCGTCAAAGCTGCCCCGGCCAACGAGGCGCTTCGACTCCTCGATGGTGCTGTCAATCTTGCCCCGCAGCCGGCTCATCTCTTCCGCCTCGTCAATCTGCTTCAGCAGGTCATCCTTGAGCTTCTGGAGGTCCGATGGACGACTCGGCAGGGCACGGATGATGCGTCTGGCCTCCGAGAACTTGCCTCGCTTAACGAGGTCCCGTGACTGCTCCACAGCCTTCTCCACCCGCACCTGCACGCTGGCGCCTTCCTCCGCGTCGTCAATCTGTTTCAGTAGGTTGCCCTGGAGTTTGCGCAGCTCAGGGGGGTGACTTGGAAGGCCGCGGATGACCTTCCTGGCTTCCGAGAACTTCCCTCGACCTACGAGAGTCTTGGACTTCTCCACAGCCTCCTCTACCCGCCTGTGCACCTCAGAGGCTTCCTCGGCCTTGTCTATCTGGCTGTGGAGGTTCTGCTTCAGGTCTCGCAGTTCACTGGGGGAGTCTGGCAGGTCGGAAATGAGTGCTCGGGCACCGTCGAAATCGTCCCGCTTCACGAGCTTGCGGGATTCTTCGATGGTCTCCTCTATGCGAGCCTGGGTCCGAGCGTGCTCCTGGGCCTCGTTTATCTGCCGCTCCAGGTTGCGCTTGAGGTCACGCAGGTCGCTGGGCTGGTCGGGGAGCCCGCTAATCACGTGCCTGGCCTCACGGAAGTCGCCCTCCTCGACGAGTCTCCGCGCGCGCTTGACGGCTCTCTCCACGCGGTCGTGAAGCCGGGCCGCTTCCTCGGCGCCATCGAGTTGCTGCGTGAGGTTCTGCTTGAGTTGCGCGAGTTCCTGCGGCTCATCAGGCAGGCCCAGCACAGCATCTCGCGCCTCGTCGAAGCGTCGCGCCCCGGCGAGCCGCTGGACTTCCTTCACGGTCTGTTCGATCCGCGCGTGCTCGCGACAGCGCTCTTCAGCCTCAGCGAGGTCGGCACGGCAGGCCGCCTTGAACTCGGCGGCCAGATCGGGCTCCGGAATGGCCTCGATCTCCTGCTTGAGCGCAGACAGCTTCGCTTCCCTGTCGGCCTCGCGCTCGCTGAAGATGCGCGCGACATTCGCGTGCAGGATCTCCTTGATCAGCAAGCGGCTCTGGGAGTCCTCATCGAAATCGCTGGGCCGTGCATCCGGCAGCGCCTGGCAGGCGATGTGCAGGCCTCGTTCGGACTGATCCAGGCGGCAGTGCCCACAGGCGAGGAAGAGGCGCAGTTGCGCGCTCAGCTTGTCCGTGACATCTGGGTCGCCGTAGAACTCCACGAGCGGGCGCCACTGCCCGTCGCCCAGGAACTCCCGCAGATGGAACCCAAGTGGCAGGCTGCAGGCCTCCTGAAGGGCCTGGTGCACCGGCACGGGACGTGTCGGATCTGTCTGGAGCTTGTCGGCCAACTCCTTGGCATACCGTTGAGTGGGCACGCGAGCCACGAAACCGGCAAGGGCCGACACGGTCTGAGCATGATCATCCTGGTCGCTCCTGAGCCCGAACATGTGTGGGTTCGCCCACTCGGCGAACCGGGTCAGCAATCGCTCAGCCGGGTCGAACGGGAGTGCAGGCTCTAGCGGTCCCGGCGGCAGATCCCACTGCTCATCCGTGTCCGAATCCGTGTCCAGATATGGGTGGAACGCCGGGTAGAAGACCCGCAGCCAGAACCGCATGACAGCCAGGTGGCCCAGCCGGCCCTCCGCCATCTGTTCCAAGCCCAGCCCAGTAAGGTGCTGCCGGTGAGCGCGTCGCGCTGAGTCGAGCCAGATCAGCGCCGCGTGTGCCTCCAGCCATCGCGGCAAAAGGCCCGGTCTTCTCAGGATCTCAACGACCTTTGCTGACTGTTCACCGAACTCCTGGTCCGTGGCTTGCGCGACCCACACGTAGAAACGGACGAGGTCGGCGTAGGCTCTCGTTGTGGCGTCGCCCCGGATCAGCCGCCACAGTAGCAGCGTTACGTAGCGGCGCCAGTAGCGCTCATAGGCCTCGATGTCCTGCTGTTCGCTTGCCACGGTGATCAAGTTGCGCAGGGCGTCCGGCTGGTCCCCATCGTGCGTGAGGATGGTCTCGAGGGCTGCCCTCGCGGCAGAGAGGTCACCGGCCAGGTAGCTGTCGGCCGCGTAGCTCTCGGCTGCCTTGTGTGCAAGCGCGCGGATCCTGACTGGCAGGCAAGCGCTGACCTCCTCCGGCGATGCCACGTTCTCAGATGCCAAGAGCAAGGCTTCGGTATCCTCGTCGCAGCGGCTCTCCACGTCTTGGAGCACCTGCTGCGGCGAGCCCGAGGGTGCGGGATCGTTGGGGTGCAGCCCTACGAGCCGCAGCGTCTCCGCAAGCTGCTCGGACGAGGCACAGAGCTCTTCCAGGCCCTGCAGCTTCGCATCCCGGTCCTCGCCCGGTGGCAACAGATGGTGGTAGAGGATAGCCACCGGCAGGTAGGCGGGGGCCGGCCCGTTTTCGTCCCGCAGCATCTCAGCCAATGGGTCCAGGAACTGCTGTGCCTCTTGCTGCAAGCCGAGCGACGCGGCGTACCGCGCCCCGAGGTAGAGCATCTCCGGGTCTCTGTCCTTGCTATCGAGGCGGGCCCGAAGCCGCTGTAGCAAGCGAAGTCGCGTCGCCACCGCGTGTGTTTCACAGACGGCGTGCAGCGGCGGTGGCGCCAGACCGAGCGCGCCCTGCCCGCGGGTCCGGCTCATCTGCGCGACGGACTTCCGGCCACGCGAGCGTCGCTTCGGCTTTGCCCTTGCATCGTCGGCGCGCGCGCGCGCGCCCCCCGACTCCTGCTTGGCCGTTCGCGCCTTACCCTTCCTGTCGGATGAGCGGACCTCGGCCCCACAGGAGGGACAGTGGCCGTTATCTGCACTGACGCGCTTGCCGCACTCAGGACACTTCTTTCTCTTCGCCATGCCACGCTTCCGTCCCAGTCGGTGTCGCGCAGGTCGAGGAGCCTCAGTGGTCTGCTGGCTCCGACGCAATGCGCAGCGGCAGCTCGATCGGTGACCCCAGGAGCCCACCCTCATCACCCAGACGCAGTCTGATACTCACCGGCAGGCCATCCCCCGCGGCTTGTGCCCTTACGGGGAACTCCAGCTCGAACTCCTCATCCCGACGGATTGGTGTGATATCCTGGTTAGGGTGAGCGCAGGTCTCGATCCTACCCTCGCCATGCATCTCGGCCTCGAGGTGATGGACGGGAACGCGCCCCGTGTTCCGCAGTTGAACCTTCACCGTCCTGTACTCACCGACCTTCAGCGTGCCCTCTGTGCTCTCCCAGGTCACCTGGCACTGCGGGGGCTTGATAGCGGGGTTGCGGTAGACGGCGATCTCGTCGCCAGAGCAGGCGAATACGAACCTCCCGTCATCGCTGACGAGCATGGCGTCCACCCGGCCGACCTCTGAGTGCACGGCGACCATTTGGTCGCGGACCGAGAGCAGCTCGCCCTCCGCCGTCACGCCCACCGCGTTCAGACAGGCCGGATGCTCCCAATCGAGGACGCCGACGATG
>Ga0114922_10002499_pt1 | contig 17246 bp, 11 predicted proteins | sample AartaG_FD_100975 | JGI IMG/M metagenome (GOLD analysis project Ga0114922, IMG submission 100975) | Deep subsurface microbial communities from Aarhus Bay to uncover new lineages of life (NeLLi) - Aarhus_00045 metaG | ecosystem: Environmental > Aquatic > Marine > Oceanic > Sediment | place...
CTCCCCACGTAGCCTGTCAATCTTTCGCCCCTGCCGGTCAAGCCGGCAGGGGGCGGTACTGCTTGGGCACGGAGGTGTGTCGTTACACGGAAACGCTAAACACGTACAGACGTTCGTCGACGTAACACACGATAGCTACATCGTCTCGCGAAACGAGACGATTCCGGCGACAAGGACGATGCGCCGCGGGACGTGTAGCGGCGGCTCGCGAGCCGGCCTCTTTGCCGTAACCGTAAAGCGCCCAACCAGATGGCTGCGCCGGCAGCCTTCGACACAGGGCGATTCACGAATCGCCCCTACATGCGCAGTCCAAGGCAAATGCTAACGGCGCCGGCGGAGCGCCTGCCAACGACAAGATCGACGGGAATGAGGCCCCGCCAAGAACGACGACGATCGCGGAGGCCGCGCCTTCACGCCTCTCCCCCACCGAGGACGGTCAGCTCCCGGCTAATATCCGCTATATGTTGCATCTCTTCGTTGATGATCCGATCGACCTTGTCCCTGCCGAACTGCTCGGGCACCATCTCCCGGATCCCCTGGTAAAACACGAGCGAGTCCTTCTCGAGGCCGATGGCGATGCGAAGAATATCCTCGGCCGATTCTTTCCCCGTGAGACGCTCGGCGGGATCCGTCTTCCGGTCGAAGACATGCCCGTCGGCCACCGCCCGCAGATACATCCCGGCCTGGTCGTCGAGGTCGAAATCGACATCCCACGCCCCCTGGGCCAGCTCCGCGCGCATCGCGGCGAATATCTCAACGTGTTCATCTTCCATCGCAGCGAGCGTCAGCAGCAGGTGATGAGCTTTTGAGTCCTTGATGCTCTCCGCCGCCCGGCGATAGAACCGGGCGCCATTTCTTTCGATCTGTTCCGCCATCTCGAAAATCTCATCGGCATTGAAAGTGACGGCCATGGTGATCTCCTAACCCGGCCAAATCGGACTCCGGACTTTGGACTTTGGACTTTGGACCTTGGACCTTGGACTTTGGACTTTGGACTTTGGACCTTGGACCTTGGACCTTGGACTTCTATTCTCGTCATTGAGCATTGGGCATTGGTAATCGGGCACGGGGCTATTGTTGGTCACACGTCGCGTTCGCATTATTCCGCACAATGAGCATGTCGAGCACGTTGATGATCCCGTCGCCGTTGAGGTCGTATCTCCAGTTGTCGCCGCTGCCGACATCCTGGTACAAATGATTCCGCACACTGATCACGTCGAGGATGTTCACCGCGCAGTCGCCCGTCACGTCGCCCGAGATAGGCCATCCGATGGTCAGGCTTCCCGTCACCACGGTATATGGGATTTCCATCGGGGGATCGGTCCTTGTGTCGGCGAAGATTGTCAGATACTCATCCACGGAGATCGTGTGATTGCCGCCCGCCACTTCTGAGGTGTACCAGTAATTCACCGACATGAGCCATGTGAGGCCTTCGTGGCCCGGCAATACCATCTCCGGGGGATTGACCGCGGCGAGATCCTCTTCGGGCGGGATCGACTTGTCGATGTAATCGCCCCAAGTGAATGGCGGAATGAATTCCCTCTCCATCGAGAAGAGCCCGACCGTCTGGTCCCGGCAGGCTTGATCAATTTCGGGCAGGAAAAGGGTGTTGTGAACAACGGTCCGGCCGCCGAAATCAGGATTCGGGGTCGAGTAGGAGACCCAGAAGCCGGGTGTGTTCTGGAGCAAGCCATCAAGGAATATAGCCAGGAGCTGGAACCCCGCGAAGCCGGGCATGTTCTCGGCATAGATGTCGACTGTGAACTCGCCGAACCCAGACGGATCATCCGTGCTGGTGGCCGGCGGCAGAGCGCCTTGGCCCCTCTCCATCGGGCCTTCGAGAAAAACGGTACCTGCTCTTTCATACACAGCGACGGCCGTGTGATCGGCGTCCATTGTCACGTGGACGGTGTTCTCGCCTTCAGGCCCCTGTGAGCCGTCGACAACCCACCAGGCGAAGCCATACTGCGTGCCTTCGGCGTTGACCGTCAGCGGCGCCTGAAGGTCAACGACCTGCTGATAGTTGCAAGTTGCCGTGAAGTTTGTCGTGCCGGGCTTGTCACCCATTACGGCCACACCCGTAATGGGCGTGGACTCCACACTCAGCTCCGGCATATCGTACACGGCCACCACGATGTGGTCCGCGTCCATTGTAATGTGAACGCCGACCTGGCCGTCGATTTGTTCCACACCATCAACTATCCACCTCAGGAAGTAGTACTGCAGATCTCCAGCGGCCGTGCTCGTGGGGGCCGTTAGATTTACCACTTCCTGATCGTCGCAAGTCGCCGTGTAGTTTGTCGTGCCCGACCTGTCGCCTGTTATCGTTGCGCCCGTGATTGGCGTCGACTCCACGGTCAGCGTGTGAGTCTCGATTTCGTACGCCGCCACCGCGGCGTGGTTAGCCTGCATTATGATCTGAATATTGAGCTGGCCATCGGGTTGATCGACACCGTCAACTACCCACCTGACGAAGTAACAGTCGATATCGCCGGCGGCGGTCGTGGTTGCGGGGGCCGTTAGATTGACCACCTCCTGATCGTTACAGATCGCCGTGTAGTTCGTCGTGCCCGACCTGTCGCCGGTTATCTCTACACCGGTGATAGGCGTTGACTCAACGGTCAGTGCCGGCCTGGGGCCGATCTTCGCCACAAAGGCGTCGAAGTAGCCGCCGTTATAGATTGTGTCGAACCCTCCGGGTGTCGGGAAGTCGGCCGATCTGGTGTTTCCTGTGATCAGTGCGTTACCATCGGTGTCGGTGGCGATACCATTGCCGTAGTCCCAGCCGCTTCCGCCCATGAGGCTGCCCCAAAGCAACTGGCCCGACGGGCTCACCTTCGCAACAAAGACGCCCCCGCCGTTAGAGGTCGTATCGAATCCTCCGTGCGTCGGGAAGTCGGCCGATCCGTTGTCTCCTGTGATCAGTGCGTTACCATCGGTGTCGGTGGCGATGCCATAGCCGCGGTCTGAGCCGCTTCCACCCATGAAGCTGCCCCAAAGCAACTGCCCCGACGGGCTCACCTTCACAACGAATCCGTCCCAGGTGCCCCCGTCCCCGGTGCTTCCGTTAAAGCTGCCGTCGAATCCGCCGGGTGTCGGGAAGTCGGGCGATCTGGTGTCTCCTGTGATCAGTGCGTTACCATCGGTGTCGGTGGCGATGCCATTGCCATGGTCCCCGTCGCTCCCACCCAAGAAGCTCGACCACAGCAATTGGCCCGACGCGCTCACCTTGGCCACGAAAGCGTCCTTGCGGCCGTTGTAGGTCGTCTCGAATCCCCCGGGTGTCGGGAAGTCGGGCGACCTGGTGTCTCCTGTGATCAGTACGTTACCATCGGTGTCGGTGGCGATGTCATTGCCACAGTCCCAATCGCTCCCACCCATGAAGCTGCCCCAAAGCAACTGCCCCGACGGGCTGACCTTCACAACGAATCCGTCCCAGGTGCCCCCGTCCCAGGTGCCCCAGTTAAAGCTGCTGTCGAATCCTCCGGGTGTGGGGAAATCGGGCGACTGTGTCAATCCCGTGACCAGTGCGTTTCCGGAGCCGTCGCAGGCGATGCCCCAGCCCTCGTCGATCTGGTTTCCGCCGAGGAAGCTCGCCCACAGCAACTGGCCCGACGCACTCACCTTCGCAACGAAGGCGTCTAAGCCCCCGTCGACTGTCGTGTCGAATCCTCCGGGTGTGGGGAAGTCGGACGACTGTGTAAATCCCGTGATCAGTGCGTTTCCGTCTCCTTCCGCCGCGATGTCGAGGGCTGAGTCACTCGCGATTCCTCCCAGGAAGGTCACCCACAGCAACTGGCCCGACGCACTCACCTTGGCCACGAAAGCGTCGCTGCTGCCGTTGTGGGGCCTCTCGAATCCGCCGGGTGCTGGAAAGTCGGACGATATGGTGTCTCCCGCGATCAGTGCGTTTCCGTCAGCATCTGCGGCGATGCCCCCGGCGCTGTCGAAACTCGTTCCTCCCAAGAAACTGCTCCATGCCAGGTAAGGGTCAATCACCAGTTCCAGCGCCGGATTCACCTTGCCCGTGATCTCGAATGTATAGCTCGCATCATCTATGAGCCGGTACCGCCCCGCGACCTCGACCTGCCGGCCGTTCACGACCTGATAGATGTAAGGCGCGTCATCGACGAGTTCGCCCAGCGGCGTCTTCACGTGCAGTGCACCGCGCGCGTCGACAAACAGGCCGTCGATGCCTTCGTATCTGATGATGATCCGCCGCCAGTCGGCGCCCGGGTCGACGTGGAATTCGTACTTCAGGTGAGTCCGGCGGCCGTAGGTGTAGAGGTCGATGCCGTCGTAAAGGCCGGGGTAAACAACCGTGGCGTAGGTTGGAACGTTCCTCCGCCATTTGTTTGGTTTATTGCCGATGAAGTAATTGACCTTCGCCTTGTTCAGGTCGTGTCCGACGGGTTGGATCCTTTTTGCCTTGGGGAAGGTGGCGGAGAAGGAGTACGAACGGGTCACGAAGTCGTCGGAGGGCGGTTCGCGAACCGCCCCTACATGCGGACCGGCGCGGGGCACGTTTTTGTGTAGGGCAACCTGATTCTTATCACGCCAGGGCCCTGTGTGCTCGAAGAGGGCGGACATGCCGTCCGCCCCTACACGCGCGCCGGTGCCGGAAGCGCCTCTCTGTAGGGGCACACGGCTTGTGTGCCCTGGGGCGGACGCTTCCCCTGGGGTCGCGATCCTCTCCCGCTGGAAGACCTGAAACACGGGTCCTTTCGTGGTGTGGAAGATGTTGGCGCCATCGCCGTAGAAGGCATAGCGCACGGAATACGGCAGGGCGGAATCGTCGATCTGCCCCGTGTTCTCAATGAACGCCGCGGGCGAGGCGGAGAACAGTTGCAGGGCGCGCGCCCGCGCCGCTGGGTCGGCCCCGGCGCCATCGCCGGCACTGGCAGGAGGCGCCGCGTATAGCTGGCCAATGATTGACAATAACAGACACGATATGCTGACTAATACGAATCGCCTCATGGTACAACCTCCTGTTCACATGCAGCCATCCGACGCGGAAGGGAAAGCAAACCGCGTACGTCACCATGATAATAATATCACATGAAATCTCGCCTGTCAAGCAAAAACATTCTTTTTATGATTCCTGGGTGCCTAAATTTTTTGTGGCCGTCGGTGCCGCCATCGCCGGCGGGTCCGGATTGCCATGGCATCCACGGGAACCATAATACCCTGGTGCACCCCAAGGAGGCGTTACGCTCGGGGATGGCAGCGTTTGTGCACGGCGGAGAGGCGTTTGCGGTCGACGTGGGTGTAGACCTGCGTGGTCGAGATATCGGCGTGGCCGAGCATCTGCTGAACGGCGCGGAGGTCGGCTCCGCCTTCGAGGAGGTGGGTGGCGAAAGAATGGCGGAGTATGTGAGGATAGATCTTCTTTCGGATGCCGGCGCGCCGGGCGGCCTTTTTCACAACGCGCCATATGTCTTCTCGACGCATGGCCCTGCCGTGGTAGCTCAGGAAGAGGTTGGGCGTATCCTTGCCCCGCGTGAGGGTCGGGCGGGCCTGCTCCATGTACTCCTTCACTACTGTCAGGGCCTTCTCGGCGATGGGAACGATTCTTTCTTTTGAGCCTTTGCCGAAGCAGCGGAGGTAGGCGTCGGTGAGGCTGAGGTCGGTGAGCTTGAGGTATACCACTTCCGAGGCCCGGGCACCCGTGGCGTAGAGCACTTCGAGGATCGCTTTGTTTCTCAGGCCGATGGCGCCGTCCCACTCCACGGCGAGGAGTTTCTCCACGTCGAGGGCATTCAACACGTGGGGGATGCGGTGCCAGAGAGCGGGCGACGCGAGCGCCCCGGTGGGGTCGGAGGTGATATAGCCTTCGTTGAGAAGGAAGCGGCAGAACATCTTGACGGCCACGAGTCGGCGGGCGATGGTTGTTGTGGCGAGGTCGCTTTCCTTGAGGGCCGCGATGTATGTAAGGATATCGGATTGTGCGATGCGGTTTATGCTGTTGATCCCAGCATCGGCGAGGCGGCGCGAGAAATCCAGCAGGTCCGTTTTATACGCGGCTATGGTGTTGGGAGAGGAGCCGCATTCCACGCTGAGGTAGTCGAGGAAATCGAATATGAAGCTTTCCATGGGGCATTGGGCGGGGCCGGATCACCTGTTGCGGCGGCGGAGGACATCTTCGACCAGCCGGTCGATTGCAATGGCCAGCTTTTCGTCTGTTTCGTAGATCCCCCTTTGGATTTCGTTCTTGATTCGCTGTATCTTCTTACGCCTCAACGCTCTGCGGGTCCTTCGGGGGACTATGTTTCGAGAACAACCGAACCGATTTGCATAACGCGAATTGAGGTCTTTGTCAGGGGTCTCGTCAGATTCGGAGTTGGGTTCTCGACTGCTATCGCTACTGGTCTTCCTGTGTCGTCTCATGTTTTCGTGGCCCTTTCCTGGGATGCTCGCCACTCTAATATATCGGAGCATTCGGAGGCCAACTTGAGAGGAAAACCGAGAAAAGGGGCGGCGCGTCAATCGGTCAGATCAAGCTCACCGATACAGTCTAGCGATACTTTTTCGATTTCGGCCCAGCGGAATTGCCCATCTTTTGAGCCGTTTTCCTTCGAGAACATGAACTGCCAGCGCCGCTTGAACGTGAGGCCGTTCTTTATGATGAGGTAGGTGCTGTTGAGGGTGGGGCTCATGCCGGTCGTCACGTTCTCAAAATGATACATTTCTACGGTCGGTAAATACACTATCTTGTATCCGGCGTGCCGGACACGGTAGGAGTAGTCGATGTCTTCGAACTGCACGGGGTTGAAGATTTCGTCGAAGCCCCCGAGCTGGTCGGGGATCTTACGGGGCATCATCCAGCAGGCGCTTATACACGCCTGAAGCTCGCGCGTATGGTTCAGTGCAGGTGTATCCGCAGGTTGGCCTCGTCCGATGAAATCCACGCGACCCGTCGGCGATACGCTTGCCCCGGCGCATTGAACGAGATAAGGCGGAAAAGCAAAAAGCAGCTTGGGGCCGACAATGCCGACGTCGGGCCGGTCGCGCAGCACGGCGGCCATCTTTTCGGCCCACGAGCGCTGTCGGATCACGATGTCGTTGTCCATCACGACGATGAACTCCCCTGCCGCGGCCTCGAGGCCCTGGTTTCGCGACGTGCAGGCGCCGAGGTTCGAGTCGTTGCGGATCGTGCGAAACTCAATGCCCGCTTCTGTGGCTGCCTCCGAGGCCGACCGCAGCACGGCCGGGGTGTCGTCGGTCGAGCCGTTATCGACCACAATTATCTCCATCGGGCGGAAGCTGCTCCAGACGATGGCGGCAAAGCACCGCTGGGAATAAGCGGCCTTATTGAATACGGGGATAATGACAGAAACCTTATCGGGCATCAGATCTTCTCTGTCCTCGCGACATGGAAAGTTGACCACCGAACTTGATTATAGTGGTTTTGGCCCGGGGAATCAAGGATAGCAGGCAGGCCAGTGATCACCCGGCATCAAACGGACCACAATCGCGGCAGACTTGCCACTACCGCGATTAGAACGCCATAAAACAGGACATTGATCATGAAGCCCCCCCAGATTGGCACAACAGGCAGGCGTCTTTCCTTGTACGCGCCAAGGAAACTGGGCAGACAATTGGTCGGAATGCCCCTCTTGAGAATCTCGTCCAGAGCCAAGTCCCATTTTCGCGGGGTGCGCCCCGGTACTGTCGGACAACTGATCGGAGTGACGCAAGATCGGAAAGAAAGCGCCGGCCATCCTGCTTCACGGTAGGGAGTCCGTGATCCTTTCCAGTAGGTGAAGTCTCCTTCCACACCGTGAGCGCACAGGTCAACGTGCTGGGCAAAACCCATGCCGCTTTGCAGCATCCAATACCCTTTTTCGCCGTAAGGTCCGCCTGGCCATCTTTCCGGGTAGCCAGGACCTTCGTGCTCTGGCGTGTCGGTCGACCGACGGATAGGAGACCATGCCGCGCAAGACCACGCCACCGCGAGGTTGACGGTGCAAGCAGCCATCAAGATCACCTCGACCTTTACGACTGCATATAAGAGCTCGCTCATTCCGTCCTCGCTTTCTCGGAGGGTGCGATAAGGAATCTTGGTTCAAGCCCTGGTCTCGTCGCCGAACATCTTCGTTCGTCGCGCCGCCTTCTCAGGCGGCCCCTGTGCTGGGGGAAACTCTTTTCGTACGTGTTTAGCGTCGTTCGGCCAATCATTGTGAGTTTCCAAAAGCAGCCCGAGTAGACGACGCCTGTAAATGCGCATGGGCGCGGTAGGGGCGGCGCTTCGCAGCTCGGCCGGCCCTTTGCGGCCGGGCGAGACCGAATTGCCCGCCCTCTGCATGGACGATGATGTGAAGCAATAGCATATCGCAGCATATAAACAATGATGCCAAGCTAACTCGAACGCAAACATGAATCTGAATCCGCCGGAGGGCGGGCAATTCGGTCACATCGTGGGGCCTGTCGGCCACCACGATGTGCTGCGAAGCGCCGCCCCTACCGCGCCCATGCACATTTTCTTGCGTTGCGCTACGGATGTATGGCGTCGTGTTCATCCGCGGTATTCGACCTGTCAGACACCTGTAGTGCGCACGCTAAACACATGCCTCTTTTCAAAGAGCTTCCCTCCCGCCATCGTCTCTTGAAAACGGTTCACACAGCCACTGAGACGCCGTGCACGAACAGCTCCTGAACCGTTACGACATATCACGACATACTAAAGACCACGATGTTCAATCGCACCCAATGCGGCCCGGGGCCGTCAGGCGTCTGCTTTCTCACCACTGAGCATCGCTTCCAGTTTTTCTCTCAGCTTCGACTCAACGGCCTGGTTGATATATAAGGTCGCGAGCGCGCAGCCGTAGCAGTGGTCTTCCTGCGGCAGCGTCTCGAGGCCCGATACACCCGCCCTGATGCTGTCGAAAACTCCTCTCTCTGCAATGTTACCTATCGGCAGAATGCGGCGAATGCCATGCGAGCCGCACCTGTGTTGGTGGCCGTCGGGCGTGAAGGAGGCTTGGGTCGGGGCCACGTAGCAATGCTGAGCCAATGCCAGCTTGCCGTAGCGGCCTTCGGCCGACGCTTTGACGTAGGCGTCGAGGCCGCCTTTGTGAGCTACCCGCAGGAAGGGATTTGAGAAATAGCCGAAGAGCGGTCCTCTCTTGTCTTCGGCCACTCCGATCTTGTCTTGATAGCTGTTCCACATCTCATTTACTTGCGGCCACATCTCTTCGTAGAATCTCCTGAACTCATCTTCTGAGGGCCGCAAATGATTGTTGTCGCTGCCGCCGATGGGGATCACGTGCGGGAACAGGTCATAGAAGAGGGGGTCGTCCTTGTCGGCCGTCTGCTTGTGCTTATCCAGGATGAAGGCGAACAGCTCCGGAAACAGGTCGAGGTTTCTGTTGGTCAAAACGCAGTCGGTGTGAATCACGGGCCAGGAGACGCCAACAAGGTCGCGAGCGAGTTGAACGTTGTAGATACCCCCGATAATCCTGTCGAAGTATTCTCCGCCGCACAGCTCATTCTGGACGTCCTTGTTCGCGGTGTCCAATGAGATGTGCAGCTTGCCGAGGCCCGCCTTGATAAGGCGCAGGGCCACCTGGGGCGTGAGCATCACGGCATTTGTATTGACGTTGACTGCCGCCCCGCGCCGTGTCGCGAATCCGACGAGGCCGTCGTCGCCCCATATGTCCTCGCCCAGGGTCAGTGGCTCGCCGCCCGTGATGTAGATGTATGGGCCGGCTCCGTCGATGTCGGCCGTCACCTCTTCAACAATCGCCTTCCATCCGTCCAAGCCCACCGACGACTCAACGCAAGGCTGATTGCAGTAAATGCACTTGGGGTCGAAGTTGCAGCTTGCGGTTACGTTTAGCCCCAGGAAAGATACTACGGGGTCTTTGCCTTGCAGGTTGTCGGGCCACTTGCACAATTCGCGAGAGAGCTGATCTTTGTCGTCGCAGCCTCGTCCAATCAGTTTCCTGACCCGCTCTTCATTGAATTCGAGAAGCTGATCAACGACAGTATCGATGAAGGGTCGTATGCTGGCCGGCTCGATTCTCTCTGCTTTGACCTCTTGGACCAGCCCGGAAGAGATGGCTTCGCGCCATTGCGGCGAATGGAGCAGCGTCTCGAGTTCACGGCGATGGTCTTGTGTGTAATGGCTCAGGTCGATCATCATGGCAGTCTAAGCGATCTGCAATTAGGACTTCGGACCATCTTCTTTGCGCACTTTGCGTCTTCCCGGTGAATTCTTCACTCATCGGCGCGCCTTCGCTTGCCGAGGAGCACTACATCCCTCAGGGCCTCTATATCTCTGGCTCGCAGCCATTGCTTTTCGAAGTTGGGGTGCTGGACGATCTGGGCAATCGCGGCAAGAGCGCGGAGGTGGAAGTTGCGCTCGTCCCTCGTGCCCACAATCACAAACACGGCGTGGACCGCCGGCGCTTCGTCGGAAAAGGCAACCCCCTCGCGGCAACGGGCCAGGAGGATGTCGAACGTACTCTCGCCCTCGATAATTATGTGAGGTATCGCAAAGGCCGGGCTCAACGCGGTGCTGCTGTCTTTTTCTCTGTCGCGAAGCAGTTGCAGCAGGACCGACGGCTCCATCTTCAGCCCGTCGCTCATCGCATCCGCCACCTCTTCGAAAAGTTCCTCCACCCCCATCGCCTTGTCAATATCCAGAACAGTGCAGTCCTCAATTATGCGGTCGAACCGGTCCTTCGTGATCTCGTCGCGTTCTCGAATAATTTCCTTCAGTTCTGTTTCCAGCAGATGGGCTGTGAGGTCCTTTGCCGTGATCCGTTCAATTAGATGCAGCAAAGCGTACTCGCGGGTCGCCCTGATACGCCCGTAGAACCAGTAGACAAAAGCCCCGCTGACGATAAGGACGGAGCAGACGAGCCATGCGTCGCCGCCCATCTCATACAACAGGAATGCGAAGCCGATAACGCCTGCAATCTGCACCCAGGGGTAAAGGGGTGCGTGGAAACGCGGCTGGTAGTTTTGCAGGCGGCTCTCCCGCAGGATGATAATCGACAGGCAGGAAAACATGAAGGTGAGAATGAGAACGGTGGAAGCCGCCTTCACCAGCACCTCCAACTTCAGGAAAACAGCCACAACGATAAACAGGCCCGTCAACAGGATAGCAATGTGCGGCGTTTTGAACCTCGCGTGAACTCTGCCGAAGCACTCGGGCAGGAGGCGGTCGCGGCTGAGAGCCAGGGGGTATCGAGACGCCGCCATGATGCCGGCGTTGGCCGTTGAAACAAACGCCAGAATAGCCGCGATACTCAGGGCAATCCTGCCCCAGGAGCCCATGACAGCCCCCGCGCCGTCGGAGATCGGCGTCAGAGATTTATCGAGCTCAGCGCTGCCAAGCACCCCCGTCGTAACGAAAACCACCACAGTATAGAGAACCCCGATCACCAAAAGCGAGAGGAACATCCCCAGCGGAACGACCCGGCCGGGGTCCTTCACCTCTTCGGCGATACTCGCAACCTTGAGTAGACCACCGTAAGAAATGAAGACGAACCCTGCGGTCGAGAACATCGCACCCCACCCGTTCGGGGCGAACGGTTCGAAGTGCTGGACGTTGATCATGGGCAGAGCCTGTACAACATACAAAAGCAGCAGGGCCAGCAGGCCGAGCACCAGGAAAACCTGTACTCGCCCGGCCTGCTTTATGCCCAGAAAGTTTATAGCCACGAAGGCCAAGCACAGCAGCGCCGCGATCAGGTGTTTGTCGACGTTGACGATAAGAACCGTAAAAGCCGCCATGCCGACGAGCGCGAAAGCTGTTTTCAGCGAGAGTGAGAACCACGTGATCAGTCCGTCGATAGTGCCCACGCCCGGCCCCATGGCGCGCGTAACGTAAAAGTACGTGCCGCCCGCCTTGGGCATAGCCGAGACCAACTCGGCCTGGCTCATCATGCCGGTCATGGCCAGCAGACCCGCCACGAAGTACGACACAACCAGCGACGGCCCCGCGTGCGCGTGAGCGATCCCGGGCAGGATGAACAACCCCGAGCTGATCATCGCTCCCGACGCCACACAGAAGACGTCAAGCAAATTGAGTTCTCTCTTCAGTTCCATAGCGCGTTGTGGCACCCACTCACATGAACCGGCGATCAGGCCGTTCTTCCCGCGCCCGTTCTCAGGATCGGACGCTCCCCTGAAGTATTCCGTTCATCTCAGACTATGATTATACTCGTTTCATCGTGCAGGTCAAGTGTAGATAAGAAAATGCGGAATGCACACCGTATTGTGAACGCGACATTTTCCTGTCTCTTGTCCGCCGCCACTCCGCGCCGAATTCCTATCTTTGTGCTCTTTGTGTCTTTGTGGTGAAATGAACGGCGAAACATCTCGCCGCGATTTGTGCTTGAAACGGAACTCCAATACTGGTTTAATTAAACGATCATTGGGGGCCGGTGTATCAATGACGCGAATGCTTAAGATTGAACCAGGTTCGGATCGTTCGGCCATAGTCGAAGAAGCAGCGCAAACGCTTGCCGAGGGCGGGTTGTGCGTCTTTCCAACGGAGACTGTGTACGGCCTGGCCGCGAACGGCGACATTCCCGAGGCGGTCAGCCGGCTGGATGCGGTCAAGCGCCGCAGCCCAAACAAGCGCTACACGCTGATGCTCGCGGACAAGGAAGACCTCGACAATTACGTATCGAAGGTGCCGCTTATCGCTGAGAAAGTAATAGAGCGGTTCTGGCCGGGGCCGCTGACGATTGTCTTCGGAGATGAAGGAGAAGAGGGCCTCGGCGTACGGGTGCCGGCGTCGGAGGTCGCCCGCGAGATCCTCCGCATGGCAGACGCGCCCGTATTGGTGACCAGCGCCAACGTGGCCGACGAACCGCCCGCGACCACCGCGCAGCAGGCCGCCGACAACCTCGACGGGCTTGTGGACGTTATCGTAGATGAAGGCGCCACCCCCTTGAAGGAACCCTCGACGGTCGTGAGGTTCAAGCGGGGCAGGTGGGAGATCCTCCGCGAGGGCATGGTAAGCGAAGATATGATCACGAAGCAAACGCACGCCACGCTGCTGTTCGTTTGCACGGGCAACGCCTGCCGCAGCCCCCTGGCCGAGGTCATATGCAAGAAGATGCTCGCCGGGAGGCTCCGCTGCGCCGACGACGAGATCGAGGAATTGGGATACACGGTGCTGTCGGCCGGGACGGATGCCGCGCCGGGGATGGGCGCCAGCGAGAACAGCCGCATCGTGGCCAGGCAGATCGGATCCGACCTCTCCCAGCACGCCACCAGGCCCCTCACGCCCGAACTGGTTGCCGAGGCCGACAGGATTTATGCGATGACGGAGCAGCACCTGCCGGATATTGTCGATATGGGAGGCGAGGGAAAAGCCACCCTCTTTGGCGAGGTGGACATTTCTGACCCGATAGGCGGCAACGTCGAAGACTTCAGAGAGTGTGCCAACGAAATCGAAGAATACATGGCGGAATTGTTGGACAGAATAATATGAAAATAGCATTAGCCTCGGATCATACCGGCGTTGCGGTCCGGAAGAAAATTCGGGCCCTGCTCGAAGAGCTGGGCGTGGAGTATCAGGATTTGGGCTGCACGTCGGAGGGCTTCGTGGATTACCCCGACATGGCCGACAGGGTGGCCAGAGCAGTGTCGCGCAAGGCCTGCGATCAAGGAATTCTGATCTGCGGCACGGGCGTGGGCATGGGTATCGCCGCCAACAAAGTCCGCGGCGTGATGGCGGCGGTCTGCCACGACGAGTTCACCACCGAAATGGCGCGCAAGCACAACCACGCAAACATCCTGTGCATGGGCGCGCGCGTGCTGTCGGAAGATGATATCCTGAGGCTCGTGAGAATCTGGCTGCAGACCGAACCCGAGGGCGGCAGGCACGAACGGCGCGTAAACAAGGTGTTGGCAATCGAGCGGGAGAATCTCTGAGGTCGATCCCGGATTTGCAACCCGCCGGGAATCCGACATCCCCCATACCCATGAGCAGCAAACCGCCACGACCACACCCGTTGTCTGAGGGAGATGCCCGCTCGGTGCTCTCCTACGCCGAACTCGAAGCGGCCATCAAGGGCCTGGCCGACGGCGTGTCGGTATACGACAACAAACTGCGGGTGCTCTACCAGAACAAGATGGTCGCCGACCGCTACGGTTCGGCGCTGTGGGAGAAATGCTACAAGGCCTATCACGGCAGGGATGATGTCTGCCCCGACTGCCCGTCTGTCCGGACACTGAAGGACGGCAAGGTCCATACGACCATACGGGAACTTGAGTCTGACGGGCAGGCGACGTTCTGGGAGCTGCGGTCGTCGCCGATCTTCAACCCGCACGGCGAAGTGGTAGCCGTTGCAGAAGTCACTCGCGACATCACCGAGCGCGAAACGGCCAAGATAAACCTCGAAGAAGCCCTCAACAAGGTCACCACACAGCAAAAACAGATAGAGGCCGACCTCGCCCTCGCCGAACGCGTCCATTCGAGCCTCATCCCGCGAAGCTACCACGACGACAAGCTCCACATCCATGTCCACTACGTGCCTGTGCAGGGCGTCGGCGGAGACTACGCGGGCATCGTGCCGATGGGCGACGACAGGTACTATACCATAATCTTTGACATCTCGGGCCACGGCATCGCGCCCGCTCTGCTGGCCAACCGCGTGAGTGGCGAGATCAACCGCATGCTGGCGCGGGGGCCCTCACCCGCAGACGTGGCGGCCGAGGTCAATAGCTTTCTGATACAGCACTTCAACGAGACAGGCCTCTACCTCACCTTCTTCTGCTGCCTCTACGACATGAAGAAACACACACTCACCTACAGCGGCGGCGGGCACTTGCCGGCCGTGCTACTCCGACACGCAGGCCCCGTGCGGTCGCAGCTCCTCAAATCGCAAAACGGCATTCTGGGAGCATTCGATCACGCCATCGAAGACCAGCCGGAAGATACCATTGAAATCGGCTCGGGCGACAAGATCGTACTCTACACCGACGGCCTCGTCGATGCCGGGCGATCGCTCGGCATTCCGATGACGCTGCCCGGGCTGGTTGCGCTGTTCGAATCAATCGGCGAGATGGGCCCCGGGAGTTTCTCCGATGCGGTTATCGATCAGGTAACCGTGCGCATGCAAAATGCCGTCGAAGACGACATCACCCTCATGACCACTCAGATCATGTGAGAAGGTTCGCCGCGACGATCCATGCACTCACCAGACCCTTCCGGCTGTCTGTCTTGGCGTGCGATTGAATATTGTGGTCTTTTTTCAAGCAATGATGGTGGGAGGGGAACTCTTTGGAAAGAGCTTTCCCCAACGCCTTTTCCCAAAGGCGCCCCCCCTTCAGAAACTTTCCACAGCCGTCCCGGCGGCCGGGGCGGCTTGCTTTAGCAGCCTAAGGGCTCCTCAAGGGCGTCCTCCTGTTCCAGAAACTTTCAGGCTGTTACACCAGGCCGCGCCGGCTGCCGGCACGGCCGTGAAAAGTCTTTGGAAAGGGGTCTGGGGGAGAACCTTTCTTCAGAAAGGTTTCCCCCAGCAAAGGCGACGAGACTAAAGCTTGAACCTGGATTCTTTGTCACCCTCATCCGTCCCCCCGTGCTTTTCTCGTTGAAGCTTTGCTCGTGCATGGGTTACAATATGGCAAAGCACGGCCCCGGGAAACAATCATGACTCGCACAATCGAAGAGATGCAGCGGGAGGTCGTGTCGGGCGGGCAGCTCGATGTGCACGACGCGGCCAGGCTCGTAGAGCTTTCCGAATGCCGGCCCTACGAACTGCTGGGCGCCGCCAACCGCATTCGGGAGCACTTCAAAGGCAACGTCGTTCACCTGTGTTCGATCGTCAATGCGCGGTCAGGCGCGTGCAGCGAAGACTGCAAATTCTGCTCGCAGGCGGCCCAGCACAACACCGGTGTGCCTGCCTACCCGCTGATGAGCCGCGACGCCCTATTCGAAGCCGCTGAGCGGTGCGCGAATTCGGAGGCCGACAGTTTCGGCATTGTTACCAGCGGCAGAGGGCCGGGCTCGGAAAAGGATTTCGATACGCTCTGTGACGTGCTCGGACAACTGCCCGGAGCCCAGGCTTGCGCGTCGCTGGGAGCGCTCACGCCGGAGACCGCGGCAAGGCTTTACGCCGCGGGCCTGCGCCGCTACAACCACAACCTCGAAACGGCGCGCAGCTTTTTCCCAAGCATCTGCACCACCCACAGCTACGACGACCGCGTTGCGACCGTCACGACGGCCCGCGCCGCGGGGCTGAAGGTCTGCTGCGGAGGAATATTCGGGCTCGGCGAGAACTGGGACCAGCGCATCGAGCTGGCGCTGGCGCTCCGCGAGCTGAATGTAGACACCGTCCCCATCAATTTCCTCAATCCGATCCCCGGCACGCCGTTCGAAGGGCGTAGCGTTTTGCCCGCGATGGAGGGGCTGCGGATTATCGCCCTGTATCGGTTCTTGCTCCCGACATGCGACATCAAGGCGGCGGGCGGACGCGAGCGTTGCCTGGGCGACCTTCAGAGCTGGATGTTTTACGCCGGGGCCAACGGCACGCTCATCGGAAATTACCTCACCACCGCCGGCCGACCCGCCGAGGACGATCTGAGGATGATTGATGCGCTGGGGCTCGTGCCGGCGCGGCGGCTTGAGGATTGCGATGAAGAATGATTTGTGTCGCCCTTTCAGGGCTCGGTCTATTGCGGGCAACTTACCCAGGGCGTCGCCGAAAGCTGCTGACCGCAGCTTCCGGCTTTGCCCTGGGCTGTAATCTGGTCGCCCTTTCAGGGCTGCAAAGAGAAGGCGCGACATGGCCCCGAAGGGCGGAGAAGTCGCCGAGGCGGCCGGAGTACTCCTCGCGGGCTGTTGGCGTTGAAAGCAATGGACCACCGCTCGAATGCCGAGGCACGTGTGGGGGCGGACGGCATGTCCGCCCTCTTGCGACACACGCGATCCGTCCCCGCATGATGTCGAGCGCCATGCACAGATGGTCGCGGCCATGGCCCGCCGAGCGTAGTATGTGTTTAGCGTCGTTCGGCTCATGTTAAGTACACGAAAACACAGAGGGCAGGCAATGCCACGGGCCTTCGGCCCTATCCGCCATTCGGCGGGGCAGCCTGCCCATACCGCAAATGCATCGTTCCTTTGAAAACGAAAACCACCGTTGTTCGAATCGGAGGCGTTGATCGATGCCACCCAAACTGTTCGGCGGCCATGTAGCTGTACGGTGTTAAGTCAAGTGCAAAAAGGCAAAAAAGTATCCTTCTCCACCGCTGTGGTTTTTCAAACGAAAAGAAGCGCGGAA
>Ga0114922_10002500_pt1 | contig 17246 bp, 19 predicted proteins | sample AartaG_FD_100975 | JGI IMG/M metagenome (GOLD analysis project Ga0114922, IMG submission 100975) | Deep subsurface microbial communities from Aarhus Bay to uncover new lineages of life (NeLLi) - Aarhus_00045 metaG | ecosystem: Environmental > Aquatic > Marine > Oceanic > Sediment | place...
ATATTTGGCGGATCGCCCAGAATCAGAACGAAAACTAGAGTGGTTAATATTAGATTGGTGTTATTTACAAGACCCTGAGGTTCCAATCGAAAAGAAACCATTAGCACGAGATGGTGGGCAGGAGGGTGCTTATCGAAACATTTGGTTTACTTTTAACGACGAGGATTCGTGGGCTCAAAGTAGTTTTGAAGTCAAGGAAGGACGAATTAGCCAAAATCGCACGGCACAGAAAGACGAGGTTCTAGCGCCTTTAAAAAACATCTTAAAAAGTCTAGCAAGCGAAGAGCTCGAAAAAATATTCAGGAAATTAAATATTGATATTGAATAAGTTTAGACTATAATATTATCTTTTATTTTTTATTTTTTTTTAGTATCTCCTTCTTTAGTGTTATCTTCCTCGAATAATGAGGCGCTACAATAAGGACAATAACGAGCTCCTTCTCGACCTACTTCAGAACCACAGTTAGAACATTTTGTTTTAAATTCAACTGAAGAAGGGATCGTTTCAATTACATATTCGGTAATTTCCTTCATTAACTTCTGTACTTCCTTGATTTTCTCTTTTTTTACTTCTTCGGGAAATGAGTTAATGTAAATTGAAGAAAGTTCAACTAAAACGTTTCGAACAAACTTAAGTTGGTCTAAGAAATTCTTATTTATCTTTACTTTCAAAATTTCTTCTCCAGCTTCAGATAGAGAATACACCTTTCGAAGCGGACCAACTTGAGTTTTGACGGTCCTTACCTTCAAGAATCCGTCTCTCTTTAATTTAGATAGAAGCGGATAAATTGTACCAGATTGAGCTTCCCACGTACCAGCAAAATGTTCGTTTAAAACCCGGATTAAATCATAACCCGAGATTATTTGGTTATTAAATATGTGTTCTATAATCGTAAATTCGAGTGGTGTTAATCTTCTCTTTTTAACATTGTCAAAAATTTCCCGTTTAAGTTTGGAACGTATTTCTTCCATATCTTTTTCGAGATCTAGAGATTTTCCTAACCACATTCGGATTTTACCATTTACGATTCTTTTAATTACGCACTTTTTTTTCTCATTTTAAGCATTTCTTTTTCAATTGCTCGCTCCAAACGAGATTGTCTTTCGCCTTCTTCATAGAGTTTTTTATTGTAGAACCCTAAGTATACAATATAATGCACGATCAAAGCTATGCTCCAAAAAAAAACGGGATATAAAAACCACAAATAGATTCTCATTAGTAAAGCATCAGTATAGCCATTAATAACAAATAAAAGTAAGTTTACAAAGATATAAGCTATAGTATTAAAAATTACAGCTCGTTTAGCAATGGGGTAAATACCTTTTGCATAAACTATATATGCGGTTAAATGCATCATCAACCCTATCAACCAACCAAAAATCGGATAAATAAACCACAAGATAAGTGGACTAAATAGCGCATTTATTGAAATAAATAATACTATCCCTAATATATAAGCAATTAAATGAATTTTAACTGAAAGTCGAAATTTTATTTTTAAAGCGGCTATACGGCGTAAATTTTCTTCTGAAAAAGCATTTTCATTAAACTCATTCACGATTATTCTTCCCAAGTATATTGATTTTATTTATTATAAATATAATATTTTTATTTTTTTATATTGTGATGAATAATTTATGATTTGCTGATTATTTAATAACTTTAATTATTTAAAAGTTTGTTGATTCTACATAGATTGTGTTGAAACTACATAGATGGGAAATACATCTCGTTTAGACTACTAAAAGAATTTCTTGAAAAAAAAAATAAAAATAATTTTGAAGTTAATTTAAACGATATAAAAAGCGATTTTATTCTTGTACCTTTGAGTTTTCTACTTTAATTTCTTCCTCAGGAGCTAATTGAGTTCCACAAAAAGGGCAGTAAGCCACTTTCCTACCGATTTCAATACCGCAATTTGTACATTTTGCCTTAAACCTAAGAGTTGAGGGAATACTACCTTTAATCCTTTCGAAAGACTCGTTTAAGGTTGCTAACACTTCTTCGATGACCGATGACATTTCTTGTTTGGGATACGATTTCACATATATGGAAGATAATTCTATGATAAAATTCTCCAAAAACTTAAGTTGGTCAAGGAAATTCTTGTTTACCTTTACTTTTAGAATCTCTTCGCCAGCGTCAGTTAATGTATACACCTTTCGGATCGGTCCAATTGGACTTTTAACCGCTTTAGAGTTTAAGAAGCCATTTCGTTCCAGCTTTGACAAAATTGGGTAAACTGTGCCAGACCTAGCTTTCCAGGTTCCAGCAAAGTGTTTATTTAATGTTTGGATAATATCATAGCCTGAGAGGGCGCTACTATTGAAAATTACTTCGATTGTAGTGAATTCGAGAGGAGTTAGCTTATTTTTTTTTATTTTTTTAAAAATTTCTTTTTTGATTTTGGATCTCAACATTTCAATATCGTCTTCAAAATCTAAGAATTTTCCCAGCCACATTTTAATTTAGCACCTCATCTATTCTTTTTTAAATCGAGTTTGCATTTTTTCCATTTCTTTTTCAACGGCACGTTCCCTTCTTGACTTCAAAACACCTTGTTCATCAGTCGAAGGACGATGATAGATGTAATATGTAACTATGTGAATTGCTAATGCTGTACCCCAGAAAAATGCCGGAAAAATTGCCCAATAATAAAGAGGCGTATTGAAGTAATTAATTACAAATTGAAACAACATAACGAATATGTATGCTACAGAATGAAAAATTACGCCTCTCTTTGCCGACGGATACACTCCTCTCGCATATACTATATAAGATGTGATGTGCTCAGCAACGCCAATAAGCCATCCAAAGATAGGAAATAACACCCACCAATACGTTGGCGTAAAAAACAAGTTTATAACGCTAAGGAAAATACAAACTGTAATGTATACGCTTATGTGTATTTTTACTGACATTTTAAAGTTTACTTTTCGGAGGGCTATACGACGAAGGTGTTCCTCTGAAAACCCGTTATATTTATGTTCATTCATATTTTTTGTTCACTCCACTTTAAATTTTGTTTAATTCTATTTAAAATTAATAATTTTTAATTCTAAATAATATAAAGAAATAATCATTTATAAATCTATGTAGACCTGACAATAACTATTTGTTATAGAACAATAATCGTTTGTTGAAAAAACTTAGTAGAATAAAAAAAATTATTCAAGATGATTAAAAGTATCAAACTTATTAGGTGTATGAAAAAGTTTTAATATGTAGATTTACGATTATTCCCAATCCACTATCTTAATAGGGTTATGTCGTCGTTTTCGGAATATATAGAAAAAATTGAAAAATGGGATCGCCAAGCTTTCCTTAATTTATATAAGAGTGATTTTTCTAGGCGAACAAAACAATTTGCTAATGTTTTTAGCTTTTTTGGAAGCTTATACTTTTGGGGTCTGGTCTGGTTAATATGGTTCATCTATGGCTTCTTCACAAAAGATTATTATCTCTTAGTACTGTTCACAGGAGCGTTTGATCAGGGTGTCATCATACATGTTCTTATTCGCTATGGAATTGTGAGAAGAAATAGACCTTATATCAAGCTTAAGACAGAAGGCGTCGAGCAACACGACGATTTTATTAGGATTCCATACCTTATGTCAGAATCAGAAGCAAAATCTTTTCCAAGCGGTCACGTTACGTTCTTCCTTCTATTTGGAATTGTTTTTGCTTTTTATTTTGAGAGTTGGATCGTTTTTTTGATATTTTTAGGATTAGACGTAGTGATGGCATTTTCGCGTCTGATTTTAGGAGTCCATTTTCCAAGCGATGTGATTTTTGGTTTTGTATTTGCTTCCCTTTACGCACTGTTATACCTTGGGTTTACATACCACTTTTGGGTTGATCTTTATTACTTTCTCGGGCCTATAGTATCGCGAATTTTTCTTTTCTGGTTATATATATAAATTATAAGTACTATATAGGTCCAATAGTCTCTGGAATATTTCATTATTGGATTTAAACTTTAATTAATTTAGAAACCCTTTAAAATTCTCAATTTTATTTTTTTTACTTAAATTTTCACTTTGTCGTCATATTTTTCTCTTAAATGAGGTTTTATTATATGAACGAGGATTATGTAAAAGGGTATCAAGCATAATTCGACTACAATTGATATTAAAAACGGAGCTCTCAATCCAAGGGAATCTAGAACTATCCCGCCTAAAATTGGTCCGATTACTGATCCAATATTGCCAAAGAATTGAAAGAAACCAAATATTTTTCCTCGATGTTTTGTAGTGATCCTACTGACAAGGTTTTGGAAAATTAAATTTGCTTTAATGAAAAAAATGCTTTATTGAGTAAAAACCTTTAGGAAATGATTGTTTTAGATAAAATTGTTAATGAAAATTTATTATATAAAAATAATTGAAATTAATTTTTTTAATGAATAGAACGAATTATAAATTAGTCTAATTTAAAAATTAAAATTGATATTGAAAATGACCGAAAATGATAATGATCCTACCTGTCATAAATGCACATCTATAAATTACTGTGCAGTTGGAAGGGCTAGCAAGATTTTAGATAATTGTCCCATGAAAGTTCATCCCGATATTGAGAAAACAGCAAAAGAACTTTATAAAAAAGATGAGATTGTTAAAAGATCAACGGGAGTTGCGTCTATTGTTGAAGCAAAAGGGTATATTCACTGGCCTCGCTTAAAGGATACCATAGAATATGCGAAAGGAATGGGATATACTAAATTAGGTTTAGCTTTCTGTGTAGGAATGATTGAAGAAACAAAAAGAATTGCAGAAATATTGGAAAAATATGGATTTGAAGTTGTATCTGTTTGTTGTAAAACTGGATCCGTAAAAAAGGTTGATGTAGGCGTACCTGAAGAATATACTATGATTTCTAAAACAGGTTACACGATCGGGTGGATCACTTGTAATCCCGTAGCTCAAGCACTTCTATTAAATAATTCTTCCACCGATATGAACGTTCTCGTAGGTCTATGTGTCGGACACGATATAACATTTACGCGACTGTCGGAAGCGCCGGTAACGACTTTAATCGCAAAGGATAGATCTTCCCCGCATAATCCAGCAGCAGTTCTGTTTTCCCACTACGGAAAAGAGTTCTTTGCTTCAGAGCTTAAAAATATAAGACGTTTAGAAATGAAAAAAAAGAAAGAATAATGAATACTAACAATTTTTAATTTTTTAACGAAATTTTATTAAAACCAATCTATAAATTCGTCTATCGCTCTTCTTTCCCTTCCATCTTTACTTTTTTCTAAAGCATCGTCAATTATTCCAGCAGTAATTACACCCATTAATTCGTATTTCTCAGTCGATAGTTTGAAAATTTCATTAATTTTTTCCTTATTTTTTAAGATTTCGCCGATCCAAACCGCTCCTAATCCCTTAGCGTGGATACATAAAAGCATATTTTGAATAAAAGCTCCCATCGCTAAAACATCCTTTACCCGATCGTAACCTCTTTCTAAGTCTAAGAAGACAACAAAATTAAGATAAGCGCTTTCAATGATTCCTCCATACTTCGATTGTTCTGAAATCATACGCTTAACAGTGGGATGTGAGACAATACAAACTTTCCAAGGCTGGCTATTTTGGCCAGAAGGCGCCCATCGACCGCAATCTAATATCTCTCTTATCGTGTCGTTATCAATTTTCTTATAAATAAAATTTCTGACGGACTTTCGCGACTTAATCAGATCCAACAAATTGTTTGTTTTTGATTCCATATTTTAAGAATTCGTAATAAAGAAATTTATACTTTTGCATAAATGCTGTATGAAACATGAAACAATCAAATTAAAATAAGTATTAATGATTCTACAATTTGATTTTTAATATGTCTGAATGGAAGTATAAATGGTGGCAAAAAACTACAGTATATCAAATCTACCCTCGATCTTTTAAAGATAGTACTGGTAATGGTATTGGAGATTTACAGGGGATAATTTCAAAATTAGATTATTTAGAAGAGTTAGGCGTAGAAACCATATGGTTTAGCCCCTTTTTTGATTCCCCTCAACAAGATCACGGTTATGACATCAGAAATTTTCGCAGTATCGCACCGGAATATGGGAATTTAAAAGATTTTGATCAACTCCTAAAGGAAATGCACGATAAAAACATGAAAATGGTTTTGGATTTAGTTCTTAATCATACATCTATTGATCATCCATGGTTCATTGAATCAGCTTCAAGTAGGGCCAATCCAAAGCGTAATTGGTACATATGGCGCGATGGCAAAAAATCTGGTGGTAAGAAGCCACCAAACAATTGGACCACATTGACTGGAGGTTGTGCTTGGTTATATTACGAAAACACTGATCAATGGGTTTATTTCCACTTTTTGCCGAGCATGATTGATTTAAATTATCGTAATCCTGAAGTAAAGGAAGAAATGTTTAATACAATGCGTTTTTGGTTAGATAAAGGAGTTGATGGATTTCGATTAGACATTCTTCATGCTATTTATGAAGATGAACAATTAACAAATGATAAATTTAGTTGGACAATCATTCCTTCAGACAAAAAAGTGGATACGCTTTTTCATAAGCACAAATACGATTTAAACCTACCTGAAACCTTTGATTTTGCTCTGGAATTAAGAGAAGTAATGGACGAGTATGAACCTGAAAGATTTCTTGTAGGTGAGGTTTTTGGTTCCATTGAGGAGATTAAAAAGTATTATGGACCTAATGACAATGGATTGCACATGTGTTTTTTATTCGAGTTTGCTTCAACACCGTTTGACCCAAAAAAATACATAAGCTTAATTTCAAGGATTGAAGAAGCGTTGCCATTTCCATTTACTCCTACTTTTGTTTATGGGAACCATGATAGAGATCGTTACATATCTCTTTTAAGAAACAATTTTCATAAAGCAAAAATTCTTGCAACTATGCAATTAACCTTAAGGGGCGTTCCATTTATTTATTATGGGGAAGAGATTGGGATGCCCAACGTTAGGTTTAAGCTAAAAACTAGTGAGGATCCAATCGGACGTAAATTGTCATGGTTTCCAATGCCGCAATTAAGTAGGTTAATTGGTTTTTCTTTAACTCGAGATCGTTGTAGAACTCCAATGCAGTGGAATAATGAGAAAAATGCAGGATTCTCATCTAATATCGAAATCGAACCTTGGTTAAAAGTTTCAGATACTTTCGAGAAAATTAATGTTGAAAAAGAACAAAAAAATCCTGACTCGTTGTTAAATTGCTATAAAAAACTATTAAGAGTTAGAAAAGAAAATATAGCATTACAAGAAGGTGAATTGCAGCTTATTGAACATGAGAAATTGGAGAGGAATTTTATTTCTTATACTAGAAGCCATAAGGCTCAAAAAATCTTTATATATTTAAATTTTACAAAGAAAGAATTATTAATAAAAACTCCTATAGAAAAACCAGAACTTTTATTCTCAACACTATCGAATAGAAAAGCTTTAGATACTGAAGCGTATTGTGGAAATATTAAATTAACTCCTTTAGAAGGTATAATCTTTAAAAAAAATAAAAAATAAAATTGATTAAGAATTTAAATTATTCTTTTTTTATTTCAATATCCTTTGAATCGTCTTCTAAAACATCGTAATATTCAATATCACTTAATCCACCAGTTGTAACATCTTTCCAATGCACTTTTAGTGGCATGCCGATATATGCATCTTTAAAGTCTATATTGGGTGCTAATTGAGAAATATGAGTAGTGTCAGAACCGTCTTGGCGAACTAAAACTACTGGTTTTTCTAACACTTCCCCCGTTTCAGGATCTTTGATATATACAATTGTATAGGTAGCCACTCGAGCAGTATCGCGTAAATCTATCCATTTATCAGGTTTAACCATACACTTTCCACATACTAATCTGGGGGGGAAAAATACTCTATTGCAACTCCGACATTCGTTTCCTACTAATTTCTTCTGTTTCAATTTCTCTAAAAAGGGAGTCATGTGAGTAATATTAAATTTAAACGTATAACTCGCCAAATACCAATTGCCTGGCATTCTTCTAGTTTTTATATAATCCTTTTTTATATAATCCATAGATTTTCTTAATGTTTGTTTTGACACTTTTTTCATCCTCCAAAATTATTTAAATTTACGAGCAGGTTCATCTGACATCACCATCATTGTAATTAAATTAATAACCCCTCCCCAACCGTGGCCTAATGCCGTATGAACAGTTTTAGGGACTTGGTTACTCGCTTTTCCCATAATCTGGAGAGCTGCTTCGGCTGGTCTTTCCATCGCTGAAGCTCCTATAGCATTTGTTGAGTTCACTCCACCAGAGCAATTTACTGGAAGTTCTCCGTTTAATGCAGTTACTCCAGATTCATACATAGAAGAAGCAGTATTTTCTTCAAATAAACCTAATCTTTCTACCCACATTAATTCTTGATTGGGAAATGGGGCATAAACTTCAGCATAATCAATTTCCTTCCTTGGAAAAGAAATTCCAGACTGATTAAAAGCTAATTCTGCTGACTTCATAGCGCCTAGTTGTTCCGAAGGATCTAATTGCCCAGCACCACTTCCGTTATATCCTAAAACAGCTGTTTCATGAGAAACACTTGCAACACCATTTACATAAACGGGGATATCACACATATCTTTAGCTTTTTCTTCTGTTGTAAACAACATAGCGCAAGCTCCATCTGAGGCAGGACAAACCATACCGTATCTTAAGGGGTAAGATATGTAAGGTGTGTCTAGTACTTGTTCGATTGTAAGATCTGGCATTTTTAAGTGTGTCCACCAGGTTTTTGCAGCATTATGACGATTTTGGACTACAACTCTAGCTAAATCTTCTTCAGTAATTTTACTTCTACGCATATAATTTGCCGCCTGATATGATGCGACACCAATCGCAGCGCCACCAGATAACAAACGCGTTAATTCCTCGTAAGGAATACCTATTGAATTAAGAACAGATATTTCACCATATGCTACGCTTGCTAATCCTACGCTCGTAGTGCCTATGGATTGCTGTTCAAAAGCTACTGCTAAAACAGTATCAACGCCGGGAATACCTGCTGTTACATTATAATATCCCGAAATGGCTACCGATCCTCCCGTTGTCCCTCCAGTAGTCACTCTCATTAATGGTTTATTTCTTGCTCCCATCCAATCCGTCATCCAAAGCTCTGGAATATTAGATCCTTCAAATGCGGGCATGTTTCCATTCACAAAAGCATCGATATCTTCAATCCCTACGCTAGGGACATTCTTTAAACAATCAAGAATAGCTTCACTTACTAGTTCCGGCATACTTACATCAGAGCGTTTTGAAGCATGTTCACTAAAACCAGCCGAAGCAATAGCTACTTGTCTTCCCATTTTTAATTCTCTCCCTCCAATACATATATTATATTATTTTGAGCACACATTCCAATTTGACCAGAGGCAATAGCTTTTTTAGCATCTTTAACTTGATATCCGTTAGCCTCTCCTCTTAATTGCTTAACTGCTTCTATTATCCTTATTAAACCTGTTGCACATGGAGCGTTACCTCCCAGAGCTCCTCCCGAAGGATTAATCGGAAGATCTCCATTAATCTCATAATTTAGATTAGCTCCTTGACCTTTTTTTGTTAATCCGAGAGCTTCACTAAAAATGAGTTCTTCGTGAGCATACATTTCAAATAATTCAGCAACATCTATTTCATCCTTCGGGTTATTTATTCCTGCAGCTTTAAAGGCCACTTTCCCAGCCATTTCCATAGATTTGGAAGTAGATAAATCTCTATCGCCTAGATAATATGCATCTTGATTGTATCCTACTCCAGTAATCCAGACGGGTTTGTCTGTAATCTTCAAAGCTTGTTTTTCTGGAGCTAATATTAAAGCAGCTACGCCATCACAAAGAGGAGATACCATAAGTTCAGTGACAGGATCTGCATAATTATCAGATTCTAAAACTTCCTTCGTTGTCAAATTTGGATATTGAGCTTCTTTTAGAGACAAAGGGTTTTTAGCAGCATTCTTTCTATTATTTACTGCTACTTTAGCAATATCTTCTGAAGAAACTCCATATTTTTCCATATATGCTCTCATTTGGAAGCCTGCCGCTGTGATATCATTTACCAAAGCACTAGGTCGCTCCCAAGTTGGGTCCGTTTCAAATAATCTGGCAGAATGGTAAGGAAAGCAAGATGCCATACTCCCTCCCCAAATTACCGCTAATTTGTGGTTCCCGGATAAGATCCTCATTAAACCATATAAAACAGCATGAGCCCCATCCATTTCTACTTTTGATTCGTCAGCTAAATATCCACCGCCAACTTCTACAGTAAACGCATTAGAGATGGTTCTTCCGTCGTAATAATCATTAGTACTAGATATGACCGTAGTAATTTCCTTCTTTTTTATACCACCTTTATCTAAAGCGCCTCTAACTGCTTCAAAAATCATCTCATATCGACCATAATTAGCTTCTGACTGTAGTTGAACTTGATAATAACCTACAATTCCTACTTTTTCCACTTATCATCTCACCTCTCAAACTTTAACGAAACCCTTAATATCTGAAGGGTCTCCTTTCGGTTTTTCGCTCCATTCAATTTTAACCTTCATCCCAGTTTTAACTTCCTCTTGTTTTATATTTAACAATCGATAAACTATAGCTGTATTGCTCCCATCAATTTGTACCATACCAATAATTTGAGGTTTAGCCTTTCTTGAACTTCTATCGTTAACTCTATATGGCGTGATGGTATAATTCTTTAAGATACCCGTATCAGGCAAATCAACCCAATTCTCTTCTAGTGGAATAACTACATTACATTTTCCACATATCTTTCTGGGAGGAACAAAAACATCACCGCATTTTTGGCATTTATTGCCAACTACTTTCTTTTTTTCAAAATTATCGTAAAATTTGTCCATGTATCGACCGACCCAGAAGTTAAAATCTGCCCGAACCATACCTTTATTTGCCACAATTACTTTATTTTCACTCATTTTGATTTCTTTTTTTTTATTATTATTATAACAATTAATATGATTATTAATATGAATATGAATTTTTAAAACTTTTATTACTAATAGACAGAAAAATCAGAATTTTTAAAAAAATAATGATCTAAATAATATAATATCTGAATGATATATTCTTTAAAGTGAGCTTATTCATATTATCATAATGTTTAAAGTGAGCTTATAAAACTGATTTAAAAAAAATTGGTCGTGGTAAAAAATTGGGTAGATTATGGAAAAAATTGGAAGAAAATCAACTTTTAGGTTCCCCAGAAGAAACTATGGGGTTTTCCCGAGAGTTTTCTTCGTTTAAACAAAGTTTTGTCATTAAAAAGTACGATTTCTCTTCTCTTGAGCAAGTCGAAGCAATTAAAAAGGAACTTCTCGGCAAAAGAATTCTAATATTAAACGCGAAAGATATTCTTCAAAATATTGATGTCACTCAACTAAAAAGAGGGATCGAAGATTTAAAATCGTTTTTGAGAGAAAATGGTGGCTCAATGGCCCGTCTTGGGGACCAATACTTAATCCTGACTCCGAACTCTTGTGTGAAAATTTCCAATTAGGTTAATTAGCGAAAAATATTTCACTCAAATATCTTTACATCCTTTTTTGAACGAGGAGGAACGCGATAATACTTGTTGTCTGCATAACCAATTATTAATGCAGTTACTAGACTACCTCGTATTCTGGCTAATTTTTTTAGCTTGGGATTTTTATGGAATGCCAAGTGGGTCCAACCATTCCAACAAGTGCCTAAACCGAGCGATTGGGCGGCTAATCTCCCGTATGTAATAATATTTCCAATATTGAAACCTCCCATTATTATGTTGAAAGGTGAGGATACGATTATCACATGAGGGGCGTCAAAATATGCAGGGCTTCGCATCTCTTTTGCGTGATATTCTAGTTGCTTGCTGAATTGCTCCTTTAACGAGGGATCCTTGCTAAATTCTTCTACAATCGCATCAGACATCTTTTTAATCAAATCTGAATCAGATATTAAAACGAAATTTTCAGGTCTCATGTTAGCTGCTGTGGGAGCGTATTCCATCGCCTTAATAACTTTATTTAAAATTTCTATTGGTACCTTATCTTTCTTATATCTACGAATTGAACGATTTCCTGCCAGAAACTTGAACATGTTTTCATAAGGGACAAGAGAAGAAAGCTCGCCAATTTCGCCGAAAGTGAAACTTTCTCCCATGTTTTCGTAAATTATAGCATCTTCAGGGCATTGTGCAATACACTGCCCACATAATATGCATTTTTTCTCGGGATCAAATATAATCTTATTATCTGCTTTGTTGCTTTTGGAATATACTTGGGACGGACAAGCACTTATACAAATCTCACAACTAATACATTTATCGTAATCAATTCCAATTATTGGCATTTCAACACACTCGAAATTTTATTAAAAATACTATTTTAAGGATTAATTCTAAATGGAATAATCAACCTTTAAATTTTATTATGTAAGATTTTATATTACTGAGATGTCTTAAAGTGAAGAAATGGAAACTCGCGGAGATTTAACGTTATCTTTCGATATGCTCAACATTAAAGTAATATAAAACTTTTGAATCCCTAGGATTATTGCTTCTTTCTCTGGCGCAAGATTTCGATGAAGCTCTCGATTTGATTAATCACTTGAGTCTCATTTAGTTTTCTTGGGTCGTTCATGTCACTAGTTATTATTAAACTAGGGATATCTAATTCTTCCATTAAGCTACGCTTCAAATCGTATTGTCCACACGAGTTTGGTCTACAAGACATGTTATTATGTAAAAGAACGCCATCAATTTTCCATTCTTTTATTGTTTCTTTGAATTTTTTAACCCGAGTCTCGAGATCATAAATATACCAAAAACTTAAAACTAATTCAGCCATTGATTCTACTGGATGATTCAACACATCGTCTTTCGTAATATTTGGATTTGTATATTTGCTAAAGGCATAAACGTAAGGTTCGTAAACTATCATAGCGTTCCAGCGCTCCAGATTCGAAAAGAATTTTAGATTGTACCAAAAAGGTATACCCTCCCACATGAGTCTAAATTCTTCGTTTTCAAGTGCGCCTACACCCGCATCTACCCTCGCTTTTGCTTCCTTGTACATTCTCTTGTATAACTTAATCGGAGATTTAAGTCCAGGCATTGTGAATAATGGAAAAAGTCCACCAAAAGTATCTCGCGTTGAGATTGGACTGGGAACATTTTTTCTTAGCTCAAACACATCTTGCCATATTTTTCCTAATTCATAGGAATTTGAGGCTACCTCTCTCGCTTTTTCTTCGTTATATTCGTGACCTGTTACTTCCGTTATAAAATCTAATAGCTCCCAAAGTTGTTCTTTGATATATTTTTTAAAATACTCGCGTTGGCGATTGCTCGTGTTGCTCACTACGTGAGGTATATCTAACGTGAAATGAGGTACATTTAGTCTTTCTGCTTGTATTTGAAACCATCTAACGTGAGTATCACATATTACATCGCTTGACATCATAAAAGCTGGTTTTCTAGTTCCACCAACGCTCATTTCAGCCTTGCTTGACACGGCACCAATACTCGTTTTGAAATAAGAGCACAAGTCGTAGGAATACCCTTGATCTTCGGCGATTTCAATAAATTTTTTCGATTGTTTAAGCGCTGCTGATATTGTTGCTGAATTTTCAGGCATCATTGCCTGAACATCCATAGCGTATAAAAGTTCAACAGGAGTTCCTGCAGTTGCCCAAGCAGTTGGTTTTCCATCTCTATACGCTTGTTCAATTGCTAGAAAATGTCTTCCCATTTCATTTTTTAGTTTGTTGGTTGCGTTTAACATTATCCCGCTTTTCTTTTCTTTCGACATTTTTTCAATCCCTCCTTTAAATAATCTCTCCAAAGGCTTCGAATCTTGTTGCTAACTGCTTATAAGACTCTCTATTATATTCTGTTTCAATAAAAAGATATGGTATAGCTAATTCTTTAAATTTTTTGCTTAAATAAGGATGGTCGTATAAAACTGGTTCGCAAAACTTATGAGCAACGTTTATAATTCCATCTACCTTATAGCTTTCTGCCAATTTTTTAATGACATCAAATCTCTCGTAAGATGGAAACTTAGTCGAATGAATCGGTTTTTCTAAATGATATTTGGCTAAGGCTTCGATGGGCTCCTTATTTTCGTCAACTTTATTCCAAAAATATTTTGTACCTATGCCTAAATCGTCGATAACTATTTGAAAGCCGAGATTTTCGATATATTCAATGAATTCCGTATCATCTAAATCTGAACCTGTTAACAGAATTCTTTTATAATCTTTATTTTTTATAGGTTTTTTGGTTTTTAGCTCTTCCAATTTAGCTTCAAGTAGTTTTACTGCCTCGTTTTTATCTATTTGTTGAACTTTTTTGACGAGTGCGTGAAAATCTGCTCCTCTCAATACCATTTTACTTCGAAATTCGGAGATCTCCATTAACAAGGATCTAACTTTGTTCATCAATTTAATTGCTTCTTTGATTTTTTCAGAAGACACCTTAACGCTAAATCTATCTTCTAATTGAGCTATTAATTCTTTCATATCGTCTATAAAAAATTTTGAAGCTATTTTGTGGCGTTTGAAGGGAGAATTCAAAAAAAACATGAAATCAAGGTTAATACACTTTAACCAAATATCGAACTCCCGATTGGTTCGATCGCACCCATGAGTCGCAATTATCCCTATAATGTCTTTATCAAGGCCTCTTATTGCTTGTTCTAAGAGGTTTCGAGTCCAAACGCAATGAGTTGGAGGGATATGCTCGTTAGCTTTATCTGGTTCGATATTTGGATCACCAAAAAGCCTATGAGAGACAAATCCAGCGGCAAGAATTATTTCTTCTGGGGTGTCAACACCACTATCAAAAATCCCAATTTTTTTCATAGTTTGCTTCCATGCAAAATTGATTACAAATCTAAATCGTATTGCGAGATTAAATCTTTTAGAATAAAAAAATATTTATATTTTAACTACATTTTATAGAATATTCTATAAGCAATTACAGAGTTTTTCAAATGTCGCAACAAACAATCTCAAGAACTTTAAGTAAAGCAATTTTAAAGGATAAAGTTAGAATCAAATTAAAGATTTGGAACACTTATTTAACAGGGAAGCTCACCCACTTTGACGGTTACATGAATTTAATCGTAGAGGATGCCAAGGAAATATATTTTGGTCGGGGCGGAAAAAGAAGCAAGGATCTTGGGACAGTTATGATTAGAGGAGCTTCTATCATTTTTATTGGGCAGGATAGAAAGAAATTGATTTTTTCTGATAATGATACTGAATCTAAGGATGCGGTTGAGGAAGATGTACACGATAAATTGATGCATAGAAAGGAATCAGAAGGCATCTAAAAAGAGAAGAGGTTGAAATAATGGGTAAAGGAACTCCGAGTAAGGGTAAAAAAAATAAAGCAGCAAGTCATAAAACTTGTAGAAGATGCGGAAAGCATAGTTACCACAGAAGTAAAAAGTATTGTGCTTCCTGCGGATTTGGAAGAACAGCTAAGTTGAGACAACCAGCCTGGAGAAACAGACATAGAGCTTTTAATAAAAATAAAGGCTTCTACGCTTAAATTATCTTATAGTTTTGTGCGTTAATCTCCTTTTTTTAAAGAACTTGTAGTTAGTTTTTAAAATTTTATTTTGTTATAAAGAATTCTTGAATTAGGCTACCGTTATCTCTTATTGCTTTAATGTGCAAATTATTTCCGTTTAATTCAAAATGCATAAAATGATGAGTTAATTCTCCGTAAATCTGATAATTGCGAGTAATATAATCATTTTGATAAGCTTCAATGGACGCATTATGCCACAATTTTTTCCAGGGATCTCGATCTCGATGCATAATAAATTCGTCGAGGTCCCCTCCACCGCCACCGGTTACAAAAAAGTACGTGCCTCCCCAACTTTCAGTGCGATTAGTCCAAAAAGCTTCGTAATGATGATCGTGCCCCGATAATACTACATCTACTTGATTTTCGTAAAAAATTGGGGCTAATTGGGCAGCTAACTTTTCATGCATGTTAAAATCCCCAGTGCTATAAGGTGGTGCGTGAAGAACAACGAAGAGCCATTTATCTTTATTTAGCGCTAAGTCTTGCCTAAGCCACGCTTCTTGAGCTTCTAATAGAAATCCACCCCAATCGAGTTGATTTTGAAAAACATCAATCATGACAAAATGAGCGTTTGAATAGTCAAAACTGTAGTAATGGCCCCAATCCTCAACATAGTTATAAGGAAAAAAATATTTGAAATTCCGAGCAAATATATCAACACCGTATTCATGGTTTCCAATTGCAACCATATATGGGCTAGTAGAAGCGTGTCTTTCCATGTGATTAAAGAATGCGTGCCATCCATCTAATTCTTCGCCCACCCAAGGGCCAAGATCCCCAGCATGTATAATAAAATCGTATTGATACTGCGTCATTGCATCGATCACAGCCCCGTATTCGCTTGGGTCTAGACCCGCGTGCGTGTCGCCAATTGCAGTAAAATTAAAAGGAGTTATAGTTGAAGGAGCGGTGGTAAAATTGTAAATAACAGTTGAAAAATCGGTTATTTTATAATAGTACAATGTTCCAGCTTTTAAATTCCTAAGTTTTACTACATGTCTTTTTTCTAAGGCAGATATTCGAAATATTTCCATATCTCCAATAGATTCGCCAAAATCTAGTACCGATTTGGTAGGGTTTTTCGTATGCCAGACAATTGTCATTGTTGTTTTTGGATCGTCGTTCCACAACAAGTAAGGTCCATCGTCATAACTGTATAATAGTGCATTTGGAAAAACGTACAAAATGAATGCCAAAATAGAAAGAGACCAAACGAGAAATGCTATAAAGAAGGAAACTATAAGATACTTCTTCGAAATTATAAGCCTCTCTTGTATTTTAAAATTCCTTGCTAATTTAATGGTAGATTTAATAAAGAAATATAGCGGAATTATTATTAGAAAAAGAATTGGTATAAATATTAATAAAAACATTAAGGGATCCCATATAATGTGGCTTTTTATCAACCAAAAGATTAAGACCCCCCAAATTATCAATAAAATAGAATTTAGTGAATAAAAAACAAACCAAATTACATTTTTTTTCTTTAAATCCATGTTATAAATTACATCTAAGTTATGATTTATTATTGACTTGAATATTTATTCAGTCTTTTAGTTATTAATAGTTATCATTAAAAATTAAGAGAGTAAATTAATAAATTTATAAAGAATAATTAAAAATAAAGA
>Ga0114922_10002501_pt1 | contig 17242 bp, 15 predicted proteins | sample AartaG_FD_100975 | JGI IMG/M metagenome (GOLD analysis project Ga0114922, IMG submission 100975) | Deep subsurface microbial communities from Aarhus Bay to uncover new lineages of life (NeLLi) - Aarhus_00045 metaG | ecosystem: Environmental > Aquatic > Marine > Oceanic > Sediment | place...
CCTCTACTAATGAGCGGACCCTCCGTCCGGCCCGCTTGCCGCGTCGTAGCTTTAGCGATGACGGGCCCTTTGAAAAATAAATAAATCGCTCCCATCCGTTAAATCCGCGCGAAAAGCCTGCCGACAGGTCTTAGCCATCGCAAACCGCTTTTTTGAGGCGGTAGCCCGCATAAACGAATATCCTCTCGGGGAAAATCGGGGGGAAATCGGGGGAAAACGGGGGAAATCGGGGGAAAAAAGAGGAAGAAAAAAGAAGACTCAAACTCGAAGCCCCGGCCGCCCCAGCCGACCTGATTTTTGATCCGATGCAAACTAAAGTTTGCCTCTGTGGCAAAAAAATGCTTTCTGGCTAACTAAAAAATGTCAAACGAACCCAATTTTCGAATGGAGAAAATGAACATAAGCTCAGCTTTAACAAAGGGTTATGAAAACGCTCTCCTCCGCTCAACCGAAAAAACGAACCCAATCTCAAGCGCGCTTCCAAACGCAGGATGTATAGCGAAGGATGTGCGACGCAGAACCAAAAAATGAAAAACGAAACCAATTTCCGAAGGGCAGAAATGAACATAACCTAATAAATAACAAAGGCTTATGAAACCGCCCATCTCCGCCCAACCGAAAAAACGAAACCAATTTCTGGTGAGTGTGCTCGAGTTCGTCAGACCTATAGTTTTCTATAATTTCTCAGCTTGTCCAGGAGGTTCTGCATGTCTTGTGGCATAGGAGCTTCGAATTTCACTTGTTTTTCGGTGGTTGGATGCTTGAATTCCAGTGTATGGGCGTGAAGAGCAGGCCGACCTATTATTGGCTCTTCCACGGCGGCTTCGCTGTCTTTAAGTTGCCATAGATACACTAATTTACCGCCGTACATATCATCAGCTACAATCGGATGCTTGATATATGAAAGGTGGACCCGAATCTGATGAGTTCGTCCGGTCTTGGGTGTCAGCTTCAACATGGAAAAACCGCGAAAGCTCTCGAGCACCTCGTAAAAAGTAATTGCCTCCTTGCCTATTTCCGGCCTGATGGCGTATTTCTCCCTAACCCTCGGGTGAATCCCTAACGGCACACTTATGCGGTCAGATTCCAATTCCGGCACACCGTGAACTATGGCCAAGTAGCTTTTCTTGGCCTGTCGGCGCTCGAACTGCTTGGCAATCTTCCACTGGGCACTATCGTTTTTCGTAACTACCATAACGCCCGTAGTGTTTCTGTCCAGCCGATGAACGATGCCCGGCCTAAACTCCCCCAGACCGCTCGATAGCTTCTCGCAGTAATATGCCAGAGCATTCACCAGAGTCCCATGTGTGTTGCCGCGAGCAGGGTGAACAATCATGTCTGCCTGCTTGTTGAGTATGATCAGACAATCATCTTCGTAAATAATATCCAGTGGAATATCCTCGGCCAAAATTTCCTTGCTCGGCAGCTCCGGCAGCGCCAGTTCAATTTCGTCATCGGGGCTGAGCTTAAAGCTGCACTTGACTACCTTGCCGTTGACCGTTACCGCGCCGGCAGCGATTTGCTTTTGTATCATAACCCTGCTGAAGTTACTGAAACGACCGTGCAGGTACTTATCAATTCGCCGCTCCCTGATTGAACTTCCCACTTTAAATCTTAGCCGTTTACCCTCTGTTTCCTCCCCGCTCGGCATAGTGAAATTACGTTTCGCAGCCTCGCCTTTTGGCGGCAATTGGGGTTGATTTCTGTACTGCTCCATAAAACCTGCGGGAATTATTCACCCGGCACAGAGTTCGGGACATCATTCGCGCTTTCGGGCAAACCGAGTTCGTCCTCAAACGCATCATCCCAAGCCCCCAGCCATGCATTGACCTCGGCGGCGCTTATTGTAAGCTCTGGTTCTGCCGACTCAACCGGTGTTGGCTGTGGCGCTGGTGCAAAGACCACCTCTTGTTGGTAATCTGCCATCGTCCCAAGACGGTGTTTTGCAGCAGCTAAGGCGGCGGTACCTTCGAAATCTCCACTTGAGGCCATCTCGGTGTAGATCTGCTCTGCTTGCTCGAAGTTACCCAGCTCTTCTTCGCACAATCCCAAACCTAATTTGGCTGTCGCCACCAACGACTGATTAGTCACTGATTTGCCAATTGCTGCGGTATAACTGGCCTTCGCCCGCTCTATAGCAGCTTTCGTATCCTGCTCACTGACAGTCCCAAAGCGGTAATGCAGCTCCGTCCGAAGGGCTTCTCCACGTTTAACAAGTGCCAGAGCAGCCATCTGGTCGTCTTTTGCATTCCGGGCGAAATTCTCCAGCCCATCGGCAATCTGAATCAGCATGTATGAGACATCCATCCCCCGAACCTGGGATTGAAGGACTTGTAATTTACCTTGGGATAACTGGCTGATAAGCCTCGTAAGTTCGAGCTGTTTTCGGACCGATTCTACGTTCTTGCGGTACCAGAGAAACAACGATAAGCCTCCAACGAGGATAACAGCCGTGGATACAAAGATAATCATCCTTAGATTTTTCTTCGCCCATTGTGGGAAATTTGCTATCCACTCGGCTAAAACGTTCGTTTTCAGCTCGTGTCGATGTTCAGCCTTCATCTTTTTCTCCTTCTCTTGGAAGACTGTATAAATTGTCGCCGTGATATCAATTGTGGAACCAACACTGGAGTATAGCAAAAATTGTTTTATCTTGCAATAGGTCTTTCAGGCGGCTAAAATTTTAACTTGTAGTCAATTGAAAACAGTTATAAATGCTCGAAATTTTCGCAAAACTAAAGATAAAATTCGTATTGTGCCTTCTGGCTTGCGGGGCTTCCTCTGCCTGGGCCAGCCAGCAGCTCGATAAGAGCAAATACATTTCTGTTGATGAGATTCGACCCGGAATGGATGCGTATTGCCTCACCGCCTACGAAGGCACCGAGGTCGAAAAGTTTGGTCTGGACATCCTGAGCGTCGTGCGAGATGCGACACCCGGCAGAGATGCAATTTTGGTGCGTGGTACTGATGAGCGTTTTATTCATACCGGGCCTGTGTGGGGGTGCAGCGGCTCGCCTGTTTATATCGAAGGCCGATTAGCGGGGGCATTGGCTTTCTCATGGACTTTCAGCAAGGAGCCGGTCTACGGGGTGACACCTATCGAGGAGATGCTTGCGGTGGGCCAGGTTGCCCGAGATGCAGAAAGGGCCGTTTGGGAGGCAGGTTTCCGATTTGATTTTTCCGAGCCTCTGGATTTTGCGAAAGTATACGAGCAGGTTACCAACGGCCCGCTGACGGCAGAAAACCGCACCGATGTGACTGCCCTGCGATGTCCGTTGATTACCTATGGCTTGCCCGCTGGAGTTGTTGAGCAGTTGAATGATTCGGTTGAACCGTTCGGACTTATAGCAGTTGCCGCTATCGGCGGTGGCGAAAACTCAAACCAGACAAGCGAAAAGGACCCACCAAGAAGTGAAATGCCACATACCAAATTAGCACCGGGAGCTTGCCTTGCTATACCGCTAATAACCGGTGATATGAAGATGGAGGCGATTGGGACTGTGACAGAAATGGTGGGTGACAGGGTCTATGGCTTTGGGCACAGCATGCTTGGTCTTGGACCGATAGATTTGCCAATCGCCACCGGGCAGGTCCACACCGTAATCTCCAGTACGTATCGTTCTTTTAAATTTGCAAGTGCGATTGAAATAGTTGGTGCCTTGACCGTTGACGAGTCGGCGGCAGTTCGCGGACAGCTCGGCGCAGAGGCCAAAATGATATCACTGACGATAAAAGTTGACCGTTATAATGATGCTGAAGTGCGAGTATACAACTGTCGGGTGGCTAACAATCGGCTGCTTACTCCGTCTGTACTTCGTGCAGCTGTGGCTGGGGCGGCCTTCATGCGTGGGAGTTTGCCGCTGGACCATACCATCGAGTACAAGGTGACCATTGGCGTGGATGACGCCAGTCCGATTGTTTTTGAAAATTCCTCATCAGGTGTCGGCCTGGGGGAGATGCTCGCGGAAAGTATCGGTTCGGTTGCTATACTTATGAATAACCCGTACCAGAAAATTGGTATACAATCGATTGATTTTGAGGTTAGCATAGCGCCTAAAGATATTTCCTCAAGAATATGGTCGGCTGATTTGTCTGATTCAAGAGTCAAGGCAGGCCAGCAACTCGATGTCAGCGTGATTGTCCAACCACCGCTTGCCGAAAAGAAAAGATACCGGTTTAACTTAAGTATTCCTCGCGAACTGGCTCCCGGAAAATATGAGTTGATTGTGTGCGGCGGCTACGGCTACCGCCAGTTTCTCAGGAAAGCTGCACCTTATAAATTTGTTCCTCAAAGTCTGCCCACTCTTCTTGATGCAATGAACAATATTCTTACTATCGACAGGGACAGATTGTATTGCCTCTTGGTCTTGCCGCCCAGTGGTGTCACCGTGGCTAATGCCCAATTGCCTGATCTGCCGGCCACAAAGGCTCTGCTCATGCAGGACGCTAAAAGAGCGCTTAAAACCCGGCCGTATGAGCATTGGCTTGAAAAAAGCCTGAAAACCAGCACAGTCGTTATCGACAAGAAAATTATGCATATAACTGTAGAAGAATGACAGGGACTAAACATGAAAAACGAAAAACTGAAAACTATTACTAAAAAATTAAAACCTTTGAGCCTTATGCTGTGGTTTTGCGTTTTTAGCTTTTCGTTTTTGATTTATTTGTTGTCTCCAACATGTTTGGCCGTCACCACAAACGTTACACGCCACAGTTCAAGTGCTGATTTGATGAAGGGCGATACTGAAGATGTTGTGGTTGACTCGCGGGGGAATCTTCAGCTTGGCCGCTCGGCCGAAACGCTTATAGAAAGTTTGGATGATGTGTGGTCTATCAATAGCATTGTCGTAAGCGCAGGAACCATTTTCGTCGGCACAAGCCCCAATGGAGGTATCTACAAATACAGCCTCGGAAAATTAGAAAAGATTTACCCGCCCGAGGCCGAGGGCCAGAACACCGAAGAAGCAAGCGACCAGCCGAGTGATACAAACGCCCTTGGAGATGCAAATTCAGTCAAAGCGGATAAGTATTTAGCCAACGAGCATATCTTTGCCATGGCAACTGATGTCGCCGGAAGGCTTCTCGCTGCTGTAAGCGGCGAGAAGTGCCTGCTGCTCCGGTTTGAAGCCGACAGAATGGAAGAACCCGAAATAATTTTTGAGCCTAACGACGCTAAATATATCTTCGCCATTGCCATCGATAACGGCGGCGATATCTATTTGGGTACGGGACCCGAAGGCAAGCTCTACAAGCTTGATTCTTTTGGCAGGGAACCGCAGCTTATTTATGACAGTACCGACAAAAACATACTTTCACTGGCCATTGGCACCGATGGCTTCGTTTACGCCGGAAGTGACACCAGAGGACTTGTCTACAGGATAGACCCTCGCACTAAAACAGCAACGGTCTTATATGATGGCGAGCAGCCGGAAATTACTGCATTATTATTTGCTGAAAATGACCGGCGAATCCCATACCCATCAGAGCAGGCCTCCGGACCCGACCTGTATGCCGCCGCAACCCTGGCCGAGATTACCCAGACGAAAGCAGAATTTGCTCCACAACTTCCTTTGGCGGGTCGGCCTGAGACAAAAACAGAAAGCCAGGAAAGCCCCGGCCAAAGCAATGACGGGCTGAAACTAGAAATCGCAAATACAAAAGAAAGCACCAACGGCCAATTAGCTAAGGAACAGGCTCCAGCACGCAAGCCACCCAAGCCAGCCAAAGCCAGTTACATATACAGGATAACGAAAGACGGTTACGTCACAAATATATTCAGCGAGGCCGCGGTTTTCTTCTGCCTGACCCAGCAAGACAACAAACTGCTTATTGGTACCGGAAACAGCGGCCGTACCTTTGCTGTCGACCCGGCCTCTGAGCAGCAGGAAGTCATCTATGAGCACCGGCAGGCATCGCAAATAACCGCTATGGCGGTGGATGCTGATGACCTCTATCTGGGAACAGCAAATGCCCCAAAATTGATAAAACTTACTAAAACCTTTGCCTCTGAGGGAATCTACACCTCGGACCTTATCGATGCCGGACAGCCCTCAAGGTGGGGAAAGCTCCAAATTGAAGCAGATATCCCGCGAGCCTGCAAAGTTCTGGTTTCTTCTCGGAGCGGAAACGTTAAAGATGTAAACGACTCTACCTTTTCTGACTGGACTGAGCTGACCGAAATAACAGAGCCGATGCAGCTGCGGTGCCCGCCCGGTAGATTCTGCCAGTATAAACTCGTCTTGCACAGCACCGACGGTAAAAAAAGCCCCGTCATAAGAGAAATCGCTGTTGCCAACACTGTGCCTAATCTCGCCCCCAAAGTTGAATCGGTCAGCGTCGGGCGACTCGAAACAACAGGAAAAGCGGGTACATTCAAAATCAGCTATAAGGCCAAAGACGAGAATAACGACAAGCTGATTTACAAAATAGACTTCAGAAAAATCCCAAGAACAAACTGGATCCAGCTCAAAGACCAGCTTGAAGCGGATACCTTCGAATGGGACGGCAGGACCATCGAAGATGGACGCTATGAAGTCAGAGTGACCGCCAGCGACCAGAGAAGTAATACCACCACAACGAAATTAACAGGCAGTAGAATAAGCGAGCCGGTGGTGGTTGATAATACCCCGCCGGTTATTGAAAACTACTATATCGAAAAAGATAACAAAACCGTGACACTCACCTTGCAGGTGGCAGACCAGTTAAGCGCACTCGAAAAAGTAGACTACACTATTGACAGCAATGCCGAGTGGATGGGTACGCTGCCGGATGATTCGGTCTTTGATACTACAGAGGAGGATTTCACAATCGTGATTGAAGATTTGGATGCCGGAGAACACGTAATCGCAGTTAGAGTTGGTGATAACGTCGGCAACACAATGTATAAAACTTTCGATGTCAATATAGGGGGCAGCTGATCACTGTGCGGCACATCGAGTTCGAAAAAATCGCCGAGACCGTTGAGGCGCTGTGCATAACAGCCGCTTATGAGTTCCCCAGTGATGTCTTGGCCGCCCTCGAAAAAGCCGCTCAAAAAGAATCCAATCCCCGGGCAACGGAGATACTAAACCGGCTCATCGAAAATGCCCACATAGCGAAAACTGAATCAATACCGCTGTGTCAGGATACAGGCCTTGCCGTGGTCTTCGTCGAGCAGGGCTCTGACGTTGCCATCAAACCTCCGGCTGGCCGGGAGTCGGCAACTCTGTTTGATGCAATCAACGCGGGCGTCGCGGCAGGTTACCAGAAGGGCTACCTGCGAAAAAGTGTTGTTGCGGACCCTCTCAATGAACGCAAAAATACTGACTCGAATACACCCGCTGTAATTCACCACTCAATCGTCCATGGCGATAAGCTAAAGATAAGCCTTATGACCAAGGGTGGAGGCTGTGAAAACAAAAGCCAGTTCAAAATGTTCAATCCCACAGCCGATAAAAGTGAAATAATTGATTGGGTTGTTGAAGTTGTAAAGCGGGCTGGTGCTGACGCCTGCCCACCCTTCGTTATTGGTGTTGGCATCGGCGGCAATTTTGAACTAAGTTGTCTGCTAAGTAAAAAGGCACTGTTGCGCGATATTAACGAGAAAAACAGCGACCGGTTTTACGCCCGGCTTGAAACTGATTTACTCACTCGAATAAACGCACTCGGCCTCGGACCTCAGGGACTCGGAGGCGACACCACCGCCCTGGCTTGTCTAATCGAAACCGCCCCCTGTCATATCGCATCACTACCGGTAGCGGTAAACATCGAGTGCCACAGCCACCGACATAAATCCGCGGTTATTTAAATCTTTGCTTGCTTGCCCCAACAGTTATAACGAATTGCCCTGAACTGATTATCTCAGAGCGTCATAACAAGCATTTGCTATGCCGACATATTCATCCGCCGATAGTTGTTCGGGCCGTTTGTGCGTGTCGATAGAGGAACGCTCAAAGATATCCTGCCAGTTGTCAATTTCCACTAAACTGCCGGTGGCCAACTTCGTACAGTTCTTTAGCATCTTTCGGCGGTGCTGCATAAAAAGACTTACCACATTGCCGAAGAGCTCCATATTCTGAATCCGGCTGACCTTCTCAGTTTTGCGAATAAAGCTTACCATTGCCGAGTCAACCTGCGGCTGGGGCCAAAAAACCGCCGGCTTCAAACGCCGCTCTATCCTCGCATCACCTGTCGCAGCCAAAAAAATGCTCAGCGTCCCGTAATCTCCACTGCCGCACGCCGCTGTCATCCTGTCAGCCACCTCCTTCTGCACGGTGACATACATACCATCTGCGGTTACCGACCCTGTAACCAAGTTCAGCATCACAGCTGATGCTACGTTATAAGGCAGGTTTGCAACCAGCAAAAACCGACCGGCGTGTTTTTTGCTGGCCGATTCAAGCACACGCATAACTGTTGAGTCGATTCTGTGTTTGGTCTCTAATATGTCAGTATGGATGACCTCGACGTTTTTGGCCTCTGCAAGTTCTCTCTCGGTGATTCTCGCCAGTGGCTTATCCATCTCGACCGCGATAACGCCCCCTGCTTTCTCCGCTAACGCCTGCGTTAGAGAACCTGTGCCGCAGCCGACCTCCAACACTACATCGTCCTTGCCTATGTCCGCTAAATCTACCAGTAGCTTCATCAGGTTCAGGTCGATTAAGAAATGCTGCCCCAAACGCTTGTTTGGCCGGACTTGTGCCGAGCCGAGCAACTGCTGAATTTGCTGCTTAGTCTGCATTTGCTTTAGCCGACCGTTCTGCAAGCCGGCAATTTCTCATTCTGGCCATCTGAATTGCAGTGCTTATTGCTGATTTCATACCCCCCGTATTGGCCAGGTTTCTACCCGCAATATCGAAAGCAGTTCCATGGGCAGGTGACGTCCTTATTATTGGTATTCCGATGGTGATGTTAACTGCCTCCTCGAACGCAAGAAGTTTCACCGGTATCATTCCCTGGTCGTGATACATTGCGACAACTGCGTCAAATTCACCTTGCGCGGCCCGCAAAAAAAGTGTATCGGCTGCAAAAGGCCCGGCACAGTTTATGCCCTGTTCCTGGGCTAGTAAAATTGCAGGTGATATTATACGTTGCTCTTCATCGCCGAACTGGCCTGCTTCCCCCGCATGTGGGTTCAATGCGGCCACGCCAATCCTCGGATTTGGAATATCGAAATAATCCTTAAGTGCATCATTTAGTAAATCTATCGGTTCAAAGACACAGCCGATTGTGAACTTGTGCCTAACTTCAAAAAGCGCCTCATGAATCGTCGCCAGTGCAACTTTCAGCCGCCCGGCGGTGAACATCATCACTGAACGCGGAGATTTACACCTCGCCGCCAACATCTCTGTATGGCCCGGCCAGTCAACACCTGCCAGTTTCCAGCTCGTTTTGCTGATTGGTGCTGTAACTACCGCGTCGATTATGCCGGAACGGGCGGCGTCAATCGCATCGAGGCAAAACCGCACGGATGCCTCGCCGCCAACAACGCTCGGGCCTCTAACCCATGGAGGGACCGAATACTCATCATAGTCCGCCACGACAACCTTATGAGGGTAATCTCTGCTGATTTTTTCGTGCTGGTGCCGCCCCCAGAACGGCTCAATTTCAGCCCTGTCGGCCGCGTAACAGAGCTGCTCATTCATCCCGAAAATGATGAATTTCGCAGCACGACGGATGTCCGGCTCGGCCAACGCCTTCACCACTACCTCAGGACCTACACCTGCCGGGTCACCCATCGTCACCCCTATAACCAACTGCTCGGTTATCGAATTGTTAGTATGGGACCTGTCCATATTTCTATCGCCTGATGTTAGTTAAAAACCAAGCTCCTTCAACTTTTCGACCGTCAGCTTTCCCTCTGATGGCAGTATCTTATCGAGCTGTTTTTTTATTATCTTGGCGATTATGTCACTTTCAATGTTTACTATATCACCCACTTTCGCTTTCCCCAGAGTTGTTCTTTTAAGCGTCTCAAGTATTATCGCAACACCGAAACCGCTTTCATCCATACTCGCTATTGTTAAACTTATTCCGTCAACGGCGACCGAGCCCTTAACTACCATCGTCTGAAGCAATTCTGCCCCGGCTGCAAACTTCATATTCGCAAATTCACCCGGCTTTTCAATCACCTTAATCGTTCCCACTCCGTCGATATGGCCTTGGACAATATGGCCGCCAAAGCGGCCGCTGGCCTTCATAGATAGTTCCACGTTGACTTCAGAAGCCCCTTTCAATTTACCCAGGGCTGACTTGCCTAGTGTCTCGCCGCTGATATCGAAAGTGGCTAATTGCCCCTCCAGTTTGGCTACCGTCAGACAGACACCGTTTATCGCTATGCTGTCGCCGACTTTGCACTCATCCGCCAGCTTGCCTAAATCTACCGTCAGATGCATTGCGCTGTCGCTTCTCCGAACCGATTTCACCGGGCAAACCGCCTCTATAAGCCCTGTAAACATAAAAACCCTTCTAAAATTCAGCGCCGAATACGGTTATTTACTTGATAAAAGAAGATCAGCCACTAAAATCGATTATAAATAATCAGTTATCAATAATCAATTATCAATTGATAGAGCGGGTGAACAGCCATGAACACATTTTGGCTCAAAATCGCAGCACTTGCGGTCGTAGTTGTGGCTTTGATTATTCTCGTCAATGTTTTTTTGCCTTCCGAATCTGAGCCGAAACCCAAACCCAAGACCTTTTATGACGTAATCGAGGATGATGACAGGAGATTGCGGGCCGAGCCACAGCCTCCGGAGCCCACAATAACAGAACAACCCGACCCCACAGCAGCCCAGCAGCAGCCGGCGGCAAAACAGCCTGCCGAGCCGCCTAAGCCAGTATTTAAAGAGCTTTCCGAAATAGAAAAAATCGAGGCCGAAAGATTGTTTGAATTTGCCATCCAGCAGCGAAAAATAGGTAGACTCCCCACCACAGGTTACAAGCCTATGGTTGATGCCTGCCGCCAAATTATGCAAAAATTCCCCGACAGCGAATTCGACTACAAGGCCAGGAGAATGCTTGCGGATATACCCGAGAGATACCGCCAAAGATATAAGATAACCAAAGAAGAAATTGACCTTACACGATTTTTCAAGTAAGAACCGAAAACATTTCATGGAGGAATAAATGACCGCTTCCACATTAAGTGCTGGCATACCGGCGATTTTCGTAACAGCCGACTGTCTGCCGGAAGCGTGGGAAAAAGCTATACTGGCAGTTTGGGACCACGGCCTTGAAATTAAAACGCAGTACGATAAATCTCAGGACCCGCCGAGCAAAGATGCAACCGTTATGATTACCATAACCAACCCTCTTGCAGAACCCAGAATTCATAAGAATTTCCCGGGCGGGCCCGCAGAGCTTGAAGCATATCGACAGGAAGTTGTCAGCGGTATTCACGACCACTGGATTGACCCCGTCTCCGGCAAGTGGACCTATACATATCACGAACGCCTCTTTGCATATTGCCCCGTAGAGGATATACGAAATCCCGACTCGCCCAAGCCTTTCAGAAAGGTCAATCAGATTCAGTATATCATCGACAAACTCGCACAAACTGCCCACACTCGAAGAGCACAGGCAATAACCTGGATGCCGACAGCCGACCCGCAGACGGATGACCCCCCCTGCCTTCAAAGAATATGGTGTCGCTTGGTATCCAATGACGATGGAGAGCTTTCGCTTGATATGAATACACACTGGCGAAGCCGCGACCTCTACAAAGCCTGGTTTATGAATGTCTATGCCGTCACAGACCTTCAGAGAATCATCACTGACCAAATCTCTAACAAAATAAACAGGCCTGTGAAAGTAGGCAGGTATGTCGATATAAGCGATTCTCTGCATATCTACGGCAGCTATTTTGACGAGGCCGCCAAAGAGGTCCGGAAAATGCGAAAAAGCCCCTTTATCGACAGGGCCTGGCAAACCAACCACCCCGCTTTTGAAATGATGACGGCCGAGGCCAGAGAAAACCTCGCTAAAGACCCAGACTTCTACGCAAAACCAAAAGGTTCGTGAAAGGTTCGTGAAAAGTACATCCAATAACGAACCGCCAGTCGTGAGGCCCTAAAAATGACTTTATTTGTTAATGGCGAAGAAATCCGGGATTCTTTGATTCAGCAGGAAGTCGAGCGATTAAGACCCGACTACGAACGTGTCTTCGCTGACCAGGACCCCGATGAAAAAGACGAGCAGCTGCTTGATTGGTCGAAGGAAAATGTAATCGAGAGGGTCTTGATAAACCAGCACGCAAAAAATTGCGGCCCGGCGATACCCGACACCCAGGTCCAGTTAGCTTTTGAGGAAATTAAAAAAAATTTCGGCTCCAGCCAGCAACTCCATAAGGAATTTGGAACTGACGATGAGAAAGAGATTAAAGGACATATTGAATTGCACTTGAACGTTGAGCGAATTCTTAAAAACCTTTACGAGGATTTGCCGGAACCTGCAGAGGCTGAAATCATGAAATTCTATAATCAAAATAAAGAGCAATTCAAATCTCCCGAGCAAGTAAGGGTCGCCCATATAGTAAAACATATAAACGGCCAAACCGACGAGCAGGCCGCTTGCAGCACAATAGAAAAAGCTCAAAACGAATTGAAAAACGGCGCAATCTTCGAAACGCTCGTCACAAAATATTCCGATTGCCCCCAGAATGGCGGCGACCTCGGCTACATCGCAAAAGGACAAATGGTGGAGGAGTTCGAGGACGTGGCCTTTAATTTGGCTGTCAACCAGATAAGCGGCATCTTTCGGACCCGATTCGGATTTCATATAACCAAGCTGTATGACAGAAAACCACAAGTCGTACGCCCCCTCGAACAGGTAAAAGACCATATCACAGACGAGCTCAAAAAACAGATGCAGGAAAAAACTATTGATGACTTCGTGGATCGGTTAAAAGCCGATGCCAAAATCGAAGAAATATAAAAAGGCCTTTCTAAAGAAGTTATCTCTTCCAGTCACATCATAACAAAACCAGGAATTTGAAATCCTGATGCAAAACACCCTGCCTTTTGGTTATCAGTGCCAGTTTATCTAATGTTTTCCGGAAGTTTATCGGCCGTTACAAAAAATCACAAAAACAGCAGACTTGATTTGTCCCTTTGGCATTTTTGTATTATACTTTATGTTAGGTTGGGCAAATAAAGCGGGTGCTGTCAGCTTAAATCCTTATTCCTAAGCGTGACCGCCTATTGATACTTAAAATCATTAGCCTGACTTGGTAATCCTGCCATGGAGTGGCTGGATAGCATTAAGGGAGAAACAAAAACGATGGCCTTGCTCTAAGCGAGGCTTTTCAGCGCGGAACTTTATGGGGGGGCCATATAAGTTTCTTTCCGAGTTGGGCCTTTGCGCGCAAAGCGCAAGGGCCCCTTTTTTGCAAAAAAATCACTACCCAAAAACCTGTGAGTTTTTTAATACTTTTCTCTTTAGTTCTTACCTTAGCGTAAATTACAGACGACCAAAATAAAATTTAACAGCCTCCAAAGCACGCCGCCCAAAAACTTCTGCAAGTTTTTTTTTGACACACTATATGTTGACGTTAGAATATGAGTACTGCCGAGATGTAGTGTTTTTTAGGTGAGCCAAGAGTTTTAGGTAAATAGGTGGGACTGGCTTGTGAGATGTCCCTTTTGTAAGGAAGACCGGGATAGAGTTGTTGATTCGCGCTCAAGCGATAGCGGCAGAACAATAAGACGGCGACGTCATTGCCTGGCCTGCAAAAAGCGTTTTACCACCTATGAAAAAATAGGAGAAAGCTTTAAGCTCTATGTAGTCAAAAAGGATAATTCCCGCGTCCCTTACGACAGAGAAAAAATTATTGCGGGTTTGCAGAAGGCCTGTTATAAAAGACCTGTCTCGGCCCAACAGATTCAGCTAATAGCTGACAAGGCCGAAGAGGATATATTTAAAAATTTTGATAAGGAGGTTTCATCAGCTTTTGTCGGAGAGAGTGTAATGAAGCACCTGCGGGCCGCTGATAAGGTCGCATATATCCGATTTGCAAGTGTATATCGCGACTTCGAAGACGCAGGTGAGTTGATTGAGGAAGTAAGTGAGGTTATCACTCGGACCGAATATACTGAGCAGACAAAGCTGTTCGACATCTAAGTGATGAATATGCTCCCGGGCTGAGAAACCAAAAGTTGAACGCACCATTGGATTTTTGCAAGGAGGCAATATGGCGCCGATGAAAACGCAGCTTAAGGTCGTAAAGACCGACGGCACCGTCGAGGAGTATCTGCACACAAAGGTTATTGGCACTATCAGTAACGCTCTGGCATGCGTTGAACAGTCTGATGTATACGTCGCCGAGCATCTCGCAGAGGTAGTAACATTTTTTCTTTACCACAAACAAAAACAACGCAGGGTGACCAGTGACGAAATCTTCTCAATAATTAAGGCAGTTCTGACGGCTACAAACTACGAAGATGCAGCAGTTGCCCTAAGTGAACACCGGTTCGAGCGCAGACTCAAACGCTCTCGAATCGAGGTCGTCTCCGTCGATATTCAGCAGTTGTCCGATGCCCATTTGCTTGACAAAAGTGAGCAGTCATCCGACAGGGCACGATGGGATAAGTCCAGAGTAGTCGACGACCTCATAACCAAGCACAACATCAATCGGCAAACGGCCAGAACTATCGCTTCAATGGTCGAGGAGAAAATATTCAGCATGGGCCTGACTGTGATACCCGTCAGCTTGATAAAACAGCTCGTCATGGCTGACGCCGCCGCTATCCTCCGTGCACAACAACAGCTGCAAGCTGTCTAAAGCCGCGCCTCATCTGGTTTTTCAGATTCTCGGTCCGGAACACGCCAACGAAGGACCTTGAATTCTATCTTGCGGTTATTCGAATTTCGTGTTCGTATTTCTAATTTATTGACCGCCCCTTGATCGCTACTCGCTAAGCGCTATTTTTTTCGCCCTGCAGAGGATCTCTTCATCCGACTCGTCCGGCTTGATATCGAGCCAGTGCACATTCTTGAACCTCTTAAACCACGTCCGCTGGCTCTTCGCTAAACGACGCGTGTTCTTCTTTATTAATTCGGTCACATCTTCCAGCCTCATCTTCCCCTTGAGGTAATCAATTATCTCAGCGTAACCGATTGCGCATCGCGCCTGCTTACTCAGAGGTTTCTCTTCAGCCAGAAGCGATTTAACCTCCTCTACAAGCCCGGCCGCAATCATCTTTTTTACCCGCTGGTTTATCCGGCTGTTTTCGGCCGTTTTTTCTCTTCGGAGACCGATTATGGTCCAGTTATGCTTCGGTCTTTCGGCGTCAAATTGCCTTTGTAGGCTTGAGATAGCTTTGCCGGTGATTCTGTAAACCTCGAGTGCCCGAATTATACGCTTGGCGTCGTTGCAGTTGATGCGCTCAGCTGCCGCGGGGTCTACTCTCACCAATTCGCAGTAAAGCTCTTGCAGTCCATCCTCTTCTGCCCTTGCCCGCAAGTCAGCCCGTATCTGCTCATCGGCTCCCGGTGATTCGAACAAACCGTACAATAGGGCCTTTATATACAGAGCAGTCCCCCCTACCGCGATTATTTTTCTCTTCTGGTGCTTTATCTGCTCTATTGCTTCGTATGCCAGGTCAATAAAAGTCCCAACACTAAAAGGCTCGCTCGGCTCAACCACATCAATCAAATGATATTTAACCCTCTCCCGCACCTCTTTAGGCGGCTTCGCAGTGCCGATGTCCATTCGCCTGTACACCTTCATACTATCAACGCTGATTATTTCGGCATCGATTAACTCCGCCAGACTATAGGCCAGACGCCCTTTCCCAGAGCCGGTAACACCAAGGATTAACAACATATCCACTTTCATAATTTCCTGTAAAACTACCTAAAGATAGATATAATACAAATTCTAAGCCGGAATCGCAAAATTATAGCTCGAGCAAAGCAAGGCAGCCTTATATGTCAGCCTTAAGGACCACTGACGCCAGTTTCGATAGCCAATTAAGCCAAAAGGCCAAGTTGGTAAATAATACCCTTCAGCGGCTTTTGACACAGCAAACTGGCATCGATAGCGACCTCAAGAAGGCTATTGAGTATACGCTGCAGGGAAAGGGAAAACGCATTCGCGCCGCATTACTTCTATGGTGCTGCGAAGTCGTCAGCGGCAAAATAAATCACGATGCCGAAATCGCCGCCGCCGCGATTGAGATGGTGCATACCTATTCGCTTGTACATGATGACCTGCCGGCGATGGATGACGATGACCTGCGCCGTGGGCGGCCAACATGCCATAAGGCCTTTGATGAAGCCACCGCTATTCTAACCGGTGATGCCCTCTTGACACTGGCCTTCGAAGTCTTGGCTAACCAGGTAGCTGAACCTGCCGTTGCTGTAAAGTTAATTAGCCAATTAGCAGAGGCTGCCGGCCCGGCCGGGATGATTGCAGGCCAGGCGGCGGACTTGAAAGCCGAAAACGGCCGGGGCACTCGGGAGCTTCTCGAATATATACACACCAACAAGACCGCCAAGATGTTCCGCTGTGCCGCCGCAATGGGGGCTATCTGCGGCCAGGCAACTGAGCAAGAATTAAGACGCCTCTGTGAGTATGGGCTTAAGATCGGACTGGCCTTCCAGATTGCCGACGACATACTCGATGTCTCTGCTTCAACCGACCACCTCGGAAAAACGGCCGGTAAAGACGCCAGGGCCGCAAAGTGTACTTACCCTTCGGTGTTAGGTCTCGAAAAATCAAGGCAATTGCAACAAAAACTCACCAACGAGGCCGTCAAATTGCTCGAGCCCTTTGGCGGAAGGGCCCAGGCTTTGCAGAATCTTGCTACCGCCCTGCTCCAAAGAACAAAGTAAACGGCACAAGGGGCCAGAATACAAACGGCGGGTAAAATTGGTTTCGTTTTGGCGTGTCTGCCAGATTGTTAATTTTCGCAACTCTTTGTTAAACCTGAATTTATGTTCATTTTTGCTCTTCGGAAATTGGTTTCGTTTTACATTTTTTTATCATGCTTGCCGCGGCGTAGGCCTGGCGAAGTCAGGGCGAAGCAGGGTTGTTGTGATTGGCGCCGGAGGTGTCCTGATTTAATCCGTAAATACCCCGATTTTCCTCGAAAATCCCCCGATTTCCCCCGATTTCCCCCGAAATCCCCCCGATTTCCCTTAAGAGGACCTTCGTTTATGCGGGCTACCGCCTCAAAAAAGCGGTTTGCGATGGCTAAGACCTGCCGGCAGGCTTTTCGCGCGGATTTAACGGATGGGAGCGATTTATTTATTTTTCAAA
>Ga0114922_10002502_pt1 | contig 17237 bp, 21 predicted proteins | sample AartaG_FD_100975 | JGI IMG/M metagenome (GOLD analysis project Ga0114922, IMG submission 100975) | Deep subsurface microbial communities from Aarhus Bay to uncover new lineages of life (NeLLi) - Aarhus_00045 metaG | ecosystem: Environmental > Aquatic > Marine > Oceanic > Sediment | place...
TAACTTTTTTGGAGTCATAGCCTAAGCTACGGCGATGAAAAATTATGTTCAAGATTGCCCCTCTTTTTGGCTCCCTACGGGCGATATAGCAGACAGGCTACTACTGCGTTGAAACCACTTGAAGCTACTGGTAGCTCCTGCGTAGTTTCGCCTTGTATTAGCATATCTGCTATATCGCTGAGGGCATAAGGGTTTTTAGAGGTGCCCTAAAAGGAAATAAAGTTGTTAGATACTTTGATTGATGATAAAGATTTTGCACAAATTATGCAAAAAAATATAGAAAATTTGATAATACACTTCTTTGAAAAAGAACAAAATTTTGGGATTCTTTGCAAAATAGATGATGTTTTATTTAATCCAGTCCTACCACAAGAGATAGAAGACAATTTTAGAGATATGACACTCTTCTTTTTAGCAGGATACACTTTTGAGACGGCACATGTGACCGATGGGTATTTGGTTTTTGAAGCTGGCTTTGGAGTAGACAATATAGGGAGTGTTGTAAGTGTACCACTTTACTCTATAATACAAGTAATAGTTGATGAGACACCTGTTTTAATTAATTTATCGACATTTAAAGCAAAAAAAGAGGAAGTTAAAAAAGTTGATAATAACGGAGTGAAAAACTCAATGGATAGTTTTCTTTCAAATCCAGAAAACTCTAAATTTATGAAAAAATAGAAAATAGATAAACTATTTTCTATCTTGAAACTATACTTTGAGTGAAAGTAGATAGTTTATAACATTGTCTACAAATGCGTCGTGTTTTTTCTCTTTGAGGTAAGCGATGTAAAATTTTCTCTCAATTTTAATACCTTTTAATCTCGCTTCAAATAGTCTTCCCTCTGCAATATCATTTTGAATTACATGACGAGACATAATAGAAACTAAAGGTTTATCAGCATTTTTATCTGCATGAAGAATAGTCTCTTTAATTGATGTAGGTGAAGCTAAAATACCTAGAACATTGAAGTCTTTACACTGAACACCAATCTCTTCAAATGCTTCAGAAGTTAGTTTTCTTGTATGTGAAGCTTCATCTCGACATATCCAATCAAATTCCATTAAATCTTCAGCTTTAAGTTGTTTAGGCAATACTTGGTTTGAAAATACTACAAGTTCATCTTCAACCCACTCTCTATATGTAATACCATCTCTAAAAACAGGTGATTCTATAAGTGCAATATCTAGCTTTTTATCTTCAAGCTCATCTATCATCTCTGAAGATAATCCAACATGCATAAATACTTCATTATCTAATCTTTTTTTAATCTCACCAAGATAGTTAGGCAATATATAGTTTCCAATTGCAAAAGAGGCACCCATTACGAATGTAAACTCTTTGTTAATTATTTTTAATAGCTCTTTTTCACTATTTACTATAGCTTTTTCAAGTCTATTAGCAATTCTATAGAGATCTTCACCCTCTTTAGTAAGGAGTATGCCATTCTTTTTTCTTTCAACTATTTTTGTGTCTAGGTAATCTTCAATAAATTTAATTTGTTGAGTAACTGCGGGTTGAGATATACCTAATTTAGCTGATGCTTTAGAAAAACTTTTCTCCTTGATGACCATCAAAAAGGTTTGTAGTTTAGCAAAATCTTTTAACATAATAATTCCTATAAGTAAAGTTAATAATAAAAGTATAACTCATAATTATAATTAATGCAATAGTTTTGTAATGATTTAGAACAATTTAGCTATAATAAAAGAAATTACATACAAAATTGGTAAAAAAATGGAAAAAATATTTGAAAAACTAAATGAAGAACAATCTAGAGCTGTAAAACAATCTGAGGGTCCTACTCTAATTTTAGCAGGTGCTGGAAGTGGTAAAACTACTACGGTAATCTCACGATTAGCTTATTTGATTGAGGTTCTTGGAATCCCAGCATCAAACACTTTAACTCTTACATTTACAAATAAAGCTGCTAAGGAGATGAGAGAAAGAGCATTAGATATGATGGGTAGTATATCTTATCCACCTCTTTTATGTACTTTTCATAAGTTTGGGTTATTATTCTTAAAATTCCACATACATCTTCTAAATAGACAAAATAATTTTGTAGTAATTGACACTGAAGATAAAAAAAGAATTATAAAAAAAATAAATGCAGAACTTCCAATTCCATTAGTTGCAAGTGAAATATCAAGATACAAAAACTCACTTTTAACTCCTGATGATGCGTATAAACAAGCTGAAATATTTCAATACCAACAAATTGCAAAAGTATATGACGAATATGAAAAATATCTCAATGAAAATAATTTAGTAGATTTTGATGACCTTATTGCTTTAACATATAAACTTCTTTTACAAAACCCTGACTTAGCGATGCAAACTTCACAAAAGTATCAGTACATCATGGTTGATGAGTATCAAGATACAAATGAGTTACAATTAAAACTGATTCAAAAGTTATGTTCTGCTCATAAAAATATCTGTGTTGTTGGCGATGATGATCAAAGTATTTATGGCTGGCGTGGTGCGCATATACGAAATATTATCGAGTTTGACCAAGATTTCGAGGGTGCAACTACATTTAAACTAGAAGAAAACTACCGTTCTCGTGAACCAATTTTAAATGTTGCAAATGCTCTTATAGAACACAACCGTTCAAGACATGGAAAGAAACTGATAGCCACTCGTGGAACTGGTGATGATGTAACTATTTTAAATTCTAATGATGAGAATGAAGAATCTAGAAAAGTAGCACTAAAGATTGGCAAGCTTTTAGAATCTGGTGTAAAAGCAGAAGATATTGCTGTGCTGTATCGTGTAAATGTTCTGAGTCGTTCAATAGAAGAGGGACTAAACCGTTCAGGTATTGGCTATAAACTAGTTGGAGGCTTACGATTCTATGATAGAGCAGAGGTTAAAGATTTAATCTCCTACATTAGAGTTATTACAAATTTTCATGATGATTTTTCTATTAAAAGAATCATTAATAAACCAAAAAGAGGTTTAGGAAAAGCAAGTATAGATAAGCTAGAACTAGCAGCTATGAAAAATGAAACATCTATTTACGAGTATGTAAAAACTGCAAGTATGGATGATTTAATTGCCTTAGTAAAAAAGAAAAATGCAAACACTTTAAAAGAGTTTATGAAAAATGTAGAAGATGTAGCAACGGTTGCTCAAAATTCCACTTATGAGTTTATAGATGTTTTAGAAAGTACTTTCCATTTGAAAAATATTTATTTAGGTACACAAGATGAGCAAGATAGAATCTTAAATATGGATGAGTTTTATGGATTATTCCGTGACTTTATTAAAAAGACTCCAGATGCATCTTTAGATGAGTTTTTAAATGAGCTTACATTGCAAAGTGACCAAGACCAAGTTGAGGGTGAAAGTATTTATATGATGAGTATTCACGCATCGAAAGGTTTAGAGTTTGACCATGTTTTTGTGATAGGACTAGAGGAGGGCTTTTTACCTTTAGTAGGTGATGGAAGTGACTTAGAAGAGGAAAGACGCCTTGGTTATGTTGCTTTTACAAGAGCAAAAGAGACACTTACACTCTCACACGCTGGTAGTAGATTCTATAAAGGACGCAGAAGTGAGTTACAAAAAAGTAGATTCTTTAATGAATCTGGTTTGTGTGCTGGATCACTAATAGTTGAGAAAAATACATCTTTTAAAAAAGGTGATTTAGTGCGTCATAAGATTTTTGGAACTGGTAGAGTGACAGGTGTGAGTAAGTCTGGTAGAGAGTTTAAACTTAGTATCAATTTCGCAGGGACTACTAGAGATATTTTAGCTTCATTTGTGGAGCGACTGTGAATCGTCTTTTTGTTGCTTATAAACCAACAGGGATTGGGTCAAATCAATTTCTCTCTAAACTAAAAAGAAAATACAATAACAAAAAAGCTGGGTTTACCGGAACACTTGACCCCTTTGCAAAAGGTGTTTTGATAGTTGGTTTTGGTTCTCACACAAAGCTTTTTCGCTTTTTGAACAAAACACCAAAAACATATAGAGCTACACTTTGGCTAGGAGCAGATTCTCCAAGTTTAGATACTGAAATGATAGAAAATGTAGAGATTGTTCCAGAGATAGAAGAATCTAAAGTAAAAGAGATTGTTGAATCTTTAAGAGGTGAGTTAGAGTATGAACCTCCAATCTTTTCTGCAAAAAGAATCAATGGTCAAAGAGCTTATGATTTAGCAAGAGCTGGTAAAGAGGTAGTTTTAAATAAAATTAACTCAACTATTTACGAATCTAATCTTATACATTATAAACACCCTTTTGTAACATTTGAAGCCACAGTTTCAGAGGGCACTTATATCCGTTCATTAGGTCGTATCATTGCCCATAAACTTGGGGTAAAAGATGGAAGTCTAAGTGCTTTAGATAGACTTAATGAGGGTCAGTTCAGATATAACAATGAAGAGCCACTAGATATTAAAAAATCACTTAATATACCTCTTAATGTATATACCGGTGATGAGGAAAATATCAGATATGGAAGAGTTCTTGCTATAGAAGATTTAGAGATAAAAGAGGAGGGATATTATTGGCTTGACAATGGCGATAATATCTCTGTAATAAATATAAAAGAAAATAGTGTGAATTATGAATTAGGGAGAATTTATGTTAGTACTTGCTAGAAAATTAAATGAATCTATAGTGATAAATGATAATATAACGATAAAAATAATATCTCTTGATAAAGGTGTTGTAAAGATTGGTATTGATGCACCAAGAGAGATCTCAATAGTAAGAAGTGAATTACTAGAAGATGTAAAAGATGCGAATATAGCATCATCTAAAGGGATAAGCAATGCAAGTTTAGACCTACTTAGTAAAATATTGAAAAAATAAAAGTTGCTATGAAGATATATAAAGCTTATGCCAAGGTAAATATTTTTTTAAAAATTACTGGAACGAGAGGTGATTTTCATGAGATAATCTCAAGATTTATGCTTGTAGAGAATCTTTATGATGAGCTTTCATTTGTAAAAAAAGAACAAAAAGATGAGTTTAAAATTATTGGTGAATTTTCATGTACTACAGAACAAAATACCCTATATAAAGCATATAAATCCCTTAATTCATTTATAAACACTAACAAACTTGAAAAGTTCATGAGTAATTATGCCATCAAAGTTGAAAAGTCAATCCCTGCTTTTGCTGGCTTAGGTGGTGGTAGTAGTGATGCTGCAACTTATATTAAGATGTGTAATGAAGTTTTAGATTTAGGATTAACTCTTGATGAGTTAGCAACTATTGGACTGAAAGTTGGGGCAGATGTTCCATTTTTTATTTATGGATATGACAGTGCAAATGTAGCTGGAATCGGTGAGATAGTTGAGGAGTTTAAAGAGGAACTTTTAGATTTTGAAGTTTATACTCCTCGTATAGAGATAAGCACTCCAAAAGTATATACTACATACAGAAAAGATTTTTTTAACCCTATAGATGAAAAGATGACACAAAAACTTAAACTGACTAAGTCCATAGATGTTTTAAACACAATGAGTATAGATGATGTAAATGATCTTTACAAACCAGCTCTACAAGAGTACAAAGATTTGAAAAAACACTATAAAAAAGGTTTCTATTTTAGTGGAAGTGGAAGTAGTTTTTTTAGGATTAAAGATAAAGGAAAATATAATGGGTGAAACTTATGCAAAAAATAAAAAAGCATATTTTGATTATTTTTTAGAGGAAAAATTTGAAGCAGGTTTAGTGCTTCAAGGGAGTGAGGTAAAAGGGATTCGTGCCAAGAGGGTGAATCTCAAAGATAGTTTTATCCGTTTTGTTGGTGAGGAAGCTTTCTTATTTAACGCACATATTGGTAGATTAAGTACTACACATCATTTTTATGCTCATGAAGAGAGAGGTAGTAGGAAATTACTTTTGCATAAAAAAGAGATTCAAAAGATGCTTAAAGCTGTAAACAGAGATGGCTATACAGTAGTACCTTTACAACTCTATTTTAACGCTAGAAATATTGTAAAAATTCAAATAGCGATAGGAAAAGGGAAACAACTCCACGACAAAAGACAAGATCTCAAAGCTAAAGATATGAAAAGAGATGTTCAAAGAGCGATGAAAGAACACTAATGAGATTCTTTATACTTCTATTAATCTTCATATCATCCTTGTTGGGGTTTGATTTTTCAGTATCAAACTCTATCACCTCAAATGCTAGAACTGTTTTTGTAGAGTTTACAAAAGAGAAAAATACATATTTTAATAAAATAGTTATGGATAAAAGAAATTATTCTATACTCCAACACCCTACAGATATCTCAAAAATGTACGCTCTTATCCCTATAAGTTACTACCAAAAACCAAGTGACGCAAAAGCTGAGATTCTTTACAGTGAAAATGGCAAAAGCAAAACAAAAACTCTTTTTTTAAAAGTAAAAGATGCCGAGTATAAAAAAGAGATTCTACAAGTTCAAAAATCAAAAGTAAACCCTAAAAGTAAAAAAGTAAAAGCTAGAACAGCCAAAGAGTACAACGAGGCGATGGGTATCTATAACACAACTACAAAAAAAAGTTATATCACATCAGAGTTCATCTTACCACTAGATTCTAAGATAACCAGTGATTTTGGAAAAGCAAGAGTTTATAATGGTAGTTTGAATGGTTACCACAGTGGAACAGATTTTAGAGCAAAAGTAGGTACACCAATAATCGCAAGTAATGATGGTGTGATAGTTCTAGCTAAAGATAGATTCTATTCAGGTGGCTCAGTGGTGATAGACCATGGTGGTGGAATCTACACATGTTACTACCACATGAGCAAGTTCGATGTAAAAAAAGGTGATAAGGTCAAAAAAACTCAGGTACTAGGTCTCTCAGGTGACACAGGCAGAGTAACTGGACCACATCTACATTTTAGTGCAAGAGTTGGAGGTTTACAAGTTGACCCATTACAACTCATAACACTTCTTAATCAACATATATTTAACACAAAATAAAATCAAGGACACAGACTATGACAGTTTTTCAATTACTAATGTTAGGGGCTTCAGCTTACTTCGCATTTAAAATTTATGAGCATATACAAACACTACAAGAGCCAGAGGAAAAAAGTAATAACAATGATTATGCAAGAGATGAAGAGCAAAAAAGTGTCAATACTTTTTCCCCATTTTCTCCAGAAGCATTAATAGAAAAAGCTGATGAAGCTTACGAGGAAGAGGATTATCAAAAAGCACTAGCTCTTTTAACAGAGGCAAATGCAAAAGATTCTAACAACCCAGATATACTTTTCAAGATAGCTTACATATTACAAAAAAGTGGAGACAATCAAGAGGCTCTTAAATACTACAAAGAGGTATTAGAGTTAGATAAAAGTAATGAATACGCTCACAACTCAATGGCATCAATCTACAGAGCAAATGGTGAGTTTACATCTGCTAAAATACACCTAAAAGCATCACTAGATATAGATGAAGAGAATCCTGTTACTTACTATAACTACGGAAACTTACTTGCAGATATGGAACATAAAGAGGAAGCAATAGAGATGTATAAAAGAGCAATAGAGATAAATCCAGAGTTTGCAGAAGCAAAAGAAGAGTTAGAAAAATTAGAAAATTAGTAGGTAATTTGAATGAAAATAGCAGAAATTTATAAATTTTTAAATGAGTTGTCTCCATTTGAGATTCAAGAGAGTTGGGACAACTCAGGTTTACTTATTGGAAAGATGAGTGATGAGGTGTCAAAAATTGCTTTGAGTATTGATGTAGATGAAGATTTGATTGATTTACTTGAAGAGGGTACTTTACTCATAACTCATCATCCTATTATTTTTGGTGGCTTAAAACAGTTAAACTTCAATCAATATCCTAGTAATCTAATCCAGAAGATGATTCAAAAAAATATTTCTAATATTGCGATGCACACAAATTTTGATTTGACACATTTAAACGAGTTTGTTGCAACTGAGGTTTTAGGATATAAAATAGTTGATAGAGAGGGATTTATAATATACTTAGAGGTGAATGAAGATTTTGATACATTCGCTAAAAAAGTATCTTCATCATTTAGACTTCCTCACGCAAAAGTAGTAAAATGCACACAAGAGATAAAAAGAGTAGCTCTAACAACTGGCTCAGGATGCTCACTTATAAAATCTATTAATGCTGATTGTTTTTTAACTGGAGATATCAAATATCACGATGCAATGGAGGCTAAAAGTATAAATTTATCTCTAATTGATATAGGACATTTTGAAAGTGAGCACTTTTTTGCACAAATTTTGCTTAAACATTTGAAAAATTTAGGTTTAGAAGCTATAATTGCATCATCTAAAAATCCTTTTACTTACATTTAAGTAATTAGGTAAACATATTTAATCCACAAGGAGACTAATGAACCAGCATCTTAAACAATTAATTGACCTTTCTCATGTCGATAAAGAGATTGATGCATTTGAGCCTCAAATAGAAGAGGCAAATGCAAAATACGAAGCAGCATTGGCAAAAAAAGAAAGTATCGATTCAGATATTGAAAACTTAAGCAATGAGATAAATGAAGAGAAAGTTAAGAAGCAAAAAAATGAACTTCATTTAGCTGAACTATCTCAAAAGTTAGAAGAAAATTCTAAAAAAAGCTCTGAAATCAAAACAGAAAGAGAGATGAAATCTCTACAACTTGAAGAAGAGATTGCAAAAGAGCAAGTAACTTTTGCAAATGAAGAGATACAAAGAATTGAAAAAATTATTGAACTTAAAAATGAACAAATTGATGTTGCTAAAGAATCTTTAAGTGAATTAGATAAATCTTTAGAAAATGTTAAAGCAGAAGTTGATGAAAAATTAAAATCAATTAATGAAGATAGACAAAAAGTATTTGCATCAAAAGAAGCACTACTTGGTGGAATAAACCAAAAAGGTTTAGCTTTCTACCAAAAAATTCGTAGATGGGCTAAGAACACAACTGTTGTAACGGTTGAAGAGCAAGCTTGTATGGGTTGTCATATGTTAATTAGTGATAAAATCTATGCTGATGTTATTAGAGCAGAAGATATCACTACATGTCCACATTGTGGTCGTATACTTTATGCGGAAGCTATTCAAGAGTAGGGTTTGAAGCCTTTTACTGTTTTATATTATATTTTAAGTGTAGTGCTTTTTTTTATAGCTCTACCACTTTTAATATATCTCTCATTTAAACAAAAATACAAGTTATCAATCCCAGCAAGATTTTTTTTATTTAACAATTCAAGATTTGAAAAAGAGAATGGAATCTGGTTTCATGTTTGCTCACTTGGTGAAGCAAGGGCATTAAAACCTATACTAAAACTTGTTGAAAATCAAGATATAAAAATAACAACAATAACTCAAACAGGTCAAGCTGAGGCAAAAAAATATGATGCTGATGTAAGATATTTACCTTATGAGATGTTTTTGCCATTTTGGATAAAAAAACAAAAACTACTTGTAGTTTTAGAAGCTGAGTTTTGGTTTATGCTTTTTATAGTTGCTTTTAGTAGAGGGACTAAAGTTGTAATGCTTAATGCTAGAATCTCAGATAAAAGTGCAAGTAAATATTTACAGTTTGCATGGTTCTATAAAAAAATGCTTTCAAAAGTAGATATGATTTACGCTCAAAGTGAAGTTGATAAAAATCGTTTCATAGCATTGGGTGCAAGAAATATTAAAGTGATTGGAAATATAAAACTAGCTGGAGAGATAGCCAAAACAAAAGAGTATAAAAAGTCTACTACAGAGACTATAGTCGCTGGAAGTACACATGATGGTGAAGAAGAATCTGTTTTAAAAGCATTTGTAGAGTATAGAAAACAGGGTGAATCGAAACTTATTATTGTCCCTAGACATCCAGAGAGATTTGAAGATGTTTATAAATTGATGAAAGAGTATTCAAACAAATTTGATTTAAGTTTATCGAGATTCTCTCAAACAAAAGAGTTAGAATCTGATATGGTACTCATTGATTCTATGGGAGAGTTGAATAATATATATGCGATTAGTGATATCGCTGTACTAGGTGGAGCTTTTAGAAAAGATATTGGTGGTCACAACCCACTAGAACCTGCTTTTTTTGGATGTAAAATAATTACAGGAAAATATTTTTTCCACCAAAAAGAGCTTTTTAAATATGTACATCATGTTCAATATGTAGAGAGTGATGAGATTCACAAAGCTCTGATGAAAACTAAAGAGCTACCACCATCAATGGTTGAAGAGAGTATAGATTTAGAACCAATTATTAATAAGATATTGGAAAATTAGAAATAAAATAAGGAGTCATAATATGGCTACAGAAAAAGCGTATAAAATTCTTGGATTACAAGAGGGTATTTCAAATTCACAGGCTAAATCTATGATAGATAGAGGTTTAGTGTATGTTGGAAACAAAAAAGTGATGATAGCTCGTGGGGAGATTGATGCTAAAACAGTATTTAGAATTATAAAAATTGAAAAAGCAAAAACAATATTTGAAAACGATGATATTATTGTAGTTGATAAACCAGCTTATGTAAATTCAGATGAGATAGAAAGACAGCTCAAACCTGCTGTACTACTTCATAGACTTGACCGTGAAACAAGTGGTGTTTTAATGCTTGTTAAAAATGAAGAGTTTAGAGAAAAAGCGATAACAGAGTTTAGAAAAGATAATGTATATAAAGAGTATATCGCATGGGTTGAGGGGATTATATCTGAGCCAGTTGAAGTTGATAAAGCAATTTTAACTACAAAGAAAAATAATAAAGCCTTCTCGAATGTTTCAGGAAAAGGTAAACCAGCTAGAACTGAAATATTTCCAGACTTAGTTAGTGCAAATAAAACTAAAGTAAAATGTATCATCCATCATGGAAGAACACACCAAATAAGAACACACCTCCGTTACATAGATCACTCAATTGTTGGTGATGAACAATATGGTGGTAGAAGAGCAAAAAGAGTAATGCTTCATGCTCATAAAGTAAGACTTTTAGGTATGGAGTTTGTATCACCTGAACCAAAAATATTTGTAGATTTTCAATAGTAAAATAGAGAAAAGAATATTTAAAGTAAGGTTTGGATATAATTCGCAACTTTTTACATTTAAAAAGATATTATACTCGGAGAGCTTATGTTTGATACTTTAACAGACTCGTTTACAAATGCAATTAAGAAAATTCGTTTTCATGATGACGATAAAGCACTATCAAAAGCTCTTACTGAATTAAAAAAGAATCTTTTAAAAGCAGATGTAAACCATAAAGTTGTTAAAGAGTTAATAGCAAAAGTAGAAGTTGAGACTAAAGCAAAAGGTATTGGTAAAGACCAATTCTTAGATGCACTTAGAAAAGCTTTAAATGAGCTATTAGAAATTGGTGGAAATAAGGGCTTTACATTTGCTCCTAACCCACCAACTGTTATCTTAATGACAGGACTTCAAGGTTCTGGTAAAACAACAACAACTGGTAAATTGGCACTCTATTTAAAAAATAAACAAAAAAAAGTTTTAATAGTAGCAGCCGACTTACAGCGTTTAGCAGCAGTTGAACAACTTCGTCAAATCACTACTCAAATAGAAGTAGAACTTTATGAAGATGAAGCTACAAAAAATCCAGTTGAAGTTGTAAAAGCTGCATTAGCTTATGCTAATGATAAAATTTATGATGTAGTTTTAATAGATACAGCTGGTCGTTTAGCTATTGATGATGAACTTATGGGTGAGTTAGCCGAGGTTAAATCTGTTGCAAATCCAGATGAGATTTTTTATGTAGCTGATTCTTTAACAGGTCAAGATGCTATTAAAACTGCAACATCTTTTAAAGAGAAAATTGGTATTGATGGTGTAATTCTTTCTAAATATGATGGTGATTCTAAGGGTGGTGTTGCTCTTGGTTTATCTTCACAGGTTCAAGTTCCACTTCGTTTCATCGGTTCTGGTGAAAAGATGGAAGACTTAGAAGTTTTCATTCCTGAGCGTATTGTAAACCGTCTTATGGGTTTTGGAGATGTTGAAGGTCTTGCTGAAAAAACTGCATCTGTAATAGATGAAAAACAAGCTAAAAGACTTACTAAAAAGATTCAAAAAGGTCAGTTTAACTTCAATGACTTTTTAGAGCAGATGGAATCTATGAAAAAGATGGGTAGCATGAGTTCTATCATGGGGATGATTCCAGGTATGGGAAATATGTCAAAAGCTGTTAAAGATTTTGATTTCGAAAACTCTGATGAACTTAAAAATATAAAAGCTATGGTATCATCTATGACAGTTAAAGAGAGAGAGAATCCAGACTTACTAAATAATTCTCGTAAGATTAGAATTGCAAAAGGTTGTGGACTTACTCAAGCTGAAATAAATCGGATGATAAAACAGTTTAAAAATGCTGGAAAGATGGCTAAAAAATTCTCAGGTAAAAATGGGATGAAACAGTTACAATCTATGATGGGACAAATGGGTGGAGCTGGAGCAATACCTAGATAATCCAACACTCATTTTTAATGAGTGTAAATATATAGATTTTATGAAATCTATATATTTACACTTAGGTGTAAAAATTTAATATATACAGCAAGTTGAAATATGATTTGCGCAGAGAAGGAACAAACATGGCAACAGTAATTCGCCTAACAAGAATGGGAAGAAAAAAGCAACCTTTTTACCGTATCGCGGTAACAGATAGTCGTAAGCGTAGAGATGGTGGTTGGATTGAACTAATCGGTCACTATAATCCTATGGTAGCTGAAAAAACTTTAGTAGTAGATACTGAGAGACTTGACTATTGGTTAAGTACGGGTGCTAAAATGAGTGATCGTGTTAAAAAGATAACAGGTCGTTAGTATGATATCTGATTTTGTCGCACAATTTGCAAAACTTATAGCTTCAAATCCTGAAGATATAAGAGTGGAAGTAAAAGAGAGCGATGAGATTACAGAAATCGTTCTTTTTGCTAATCAAGCTGACATTGGGAAGCTTATTGGTAAAGAGGGCAAGATGATTGGTGCAATAAAAACCGTTATCTCAGGCTGTAAAGCTAAAGATGGTGTGAGTTACCGTATCAATGTCGAAGCAATATAAAGAACAATTACTTCATATCGCAACTATCGGCAAAACTGTCGGTATTAAAGGCGATATGAAATTTCATATCAAAACTGATTTTCCTGAACAGTTTTTTGATGGTGCAAGTTTTTTCACTAATTTGAAAAAAAACATCACATTAAACGATGTAAATCTTGATAGAGGTATTATCAAAATTGAGGGAATTCATACTATTGAAGATGCTAAGAAGTATACTAATGTGAAACTTTTTACAACTAGAGAAGAAACAAGAAAAAATTGTCATTTAGATGACAATGAGTATTTTTGGTTTGACTTAGAAGATTGTGAAGTGTATGAAGATGGTAAACTTTTAGGAGTGGTAAATGAAGTTGAAAGAATTGCAATTAGTAATTATCTAAATGTTAAAACTAGTGATGAACTAGTTAAAATAGGAAGTGCTAAAAGTTTTTTAATTCCATTTCAAGAACCATTTCGTCAAAGCGTAGATATAGAAAAAAAGATCATCACTGTAAGTGGTGCTATGGATATACTGGAAGCTTCATAAATGAAATTTACATTTGTGACTCTGTTTGAAAATCTTGTAAAAGGTTATTTTCAAGACTCTATTTTAAAAAGAGCTATTGATAAAGAGTTACTAAGTATTGAGTATTTAGATCCAAGAGAGTTTAGTTTGTCTAAACATAACAAAGTAGATGATACTGCTGTTGGTGGTGGAGCTGGAATGGTTATGAATCCACAACCTTTATATGATGCATTAGACAGTTTAAAAAAACAAGATGAAGAGGTTCATATTGTTTTTTTGACTCCTGTTGCAAAGCCATTTAAACAAAATGATGCAAAGAGATTGGCTAAAAAATCTCATGTTGCTTTTGTAAGTGGTAGATATGAAGGTATAGATGAAAGAGTAATTGAAGAGTATGCAGATGAACTCTTTAGTATAGGGGATTATATTTTAACTGGTGGAGAATTAGCTTCACTTGTTTTATGTGATTCAATTAGTAGAAATGTTGAAGGTGTTTTAGGTAATAGTGATTCTCTAAGTGTTGAAAGCTTTGAGACATCACTTTTAGAAGCGCCATCCTTTTCTAAGCCTAAAGAGTATAGGCAAAACTGTGTTCCCTCAGAATATTTAAAGGGAAATCACAGTAAAATTCGCTTAATAAAATTAGCTTTATCTGAATGTAAAACGAAGTTTTTCAGACCAGAACAGCTTTTAAAGCATAAAACGAAACATAAGTAATCTTCAATTGCAATAATGCAATAGACTTAATGTCGAAGGAACTTAGAGTTTTGTATAAAACAGATGAAAGGATTCCCTTTCATTTTATGAAATAAATTAAAGGAATGAACTTATGAGAAATAAGTATATTGAAAACTTTGAAAAAGCACAAACAGCTGAGAAAAATATTCCAGATTTTCGTGCTGGTGATACTGTTCGTTTAGCAGTAACTATTAAAGAGGGTGACAAGTCTCGTGTACAAAATTACGAGGGTGTTTGTATAGCAAAAAGAGGTCAAGGTACTGGTCAAACTATTACTGTTCGTAAAATTGGCGCTAATGCTGTTGGAATTGAGAGAATATTTCCATTATATTCAGATTCAATCAATGAAATCAAAGTAATTCGTCGCGGTCGTGTTCGTCGTGCTAAATTATTTTACCTTCGTGAACTTGCTGGTAAAAAAGCTCGTATTAAAGAACTTAGAAGAAAATAATCTTCTGGGTTCCACCCCTTTTTACACAAAACTTTAAAACTTCTTCCACTTCTAACATAAAAACTATCTTTTTAAATTCTTTATCTTTAATTCAGAGTATAATCTTTGTATGGAATACTTAAAAGACTTAGAAAAAATCATAAAAATAAACTCATATACAAAAAATAAATTAGGTGTAGATATTGTTGGCAAAATATTTGACCAATGGTTAGAAAAATTAGGTTTTTCTACAGATATCCATCAGCGAGAAAATATTGGAAATCACAGACATTATAAATCCCCATCAAAACATAATTCAAAAAAACTACTACTTTTAGGACATTTAGATACTGTCTTTCCCCCAAATAAATTTGAAAATTATAGTGAAGATTCAGAATGGATTTATGGTCCAGGAGTTTGTGATATGAAAGGTGGTAACATCATTATAGTAGAAGCATTAAGAGAATTGGTAGATTGTGGCACTAAAATTTCCAATATTGATATTTTATTTGTAAGTGATGAAGAAACAGGAAGTGATGATTCAAAGCATTTAACTGCCAAACTTGCACTTGATTATGATTATTGTTTTGTATACGAGGCTGCTGGTCTTAATATGGAAGTTGTTACAGGTAGAAAGGGTGTAGGAACTTTTTTTATTGATATAAATGGTAAAGCTGCTCACGCTGGAAATTCCTATTCTGATGGTTATGATGCAAACTTAGAAGCTTCGTACAAACTTCAAGAGTTAGTAAAACTTACAAAACTAGATTTTGGAACAACTGTTAATGTTGGTAAAGTAGAGGGTGGAATAGGTGCAAATACTATCTCCCCTCATGCACATTTAACATTTGAGATTAGATATAAAACACAAATGGAGAGAGATCGAGTATTAAAAGCTATTGATATGATAGTTCAAACATCTTATGTGAATGGAACTACTTCATCATTAAGTGGAGGTATTCAAAGAGATGTTATGCAAACTTCAGAATCTTCATTAAAATTAATTCAAAATATAGAGAATATAATAAATGAAAAGCTAAATTCAGAGGAGAGAGGTGGAGTAAGTGATGCTAATATAGTAAGTGCAAATGGTGTTACAACACTTGATGGTTTTGGACCTTTTGGGGATGGAGATCATACAATTCATGAAAGAGCGAATAAAGAGAGCTTTGTTAGTAGAATAGAGTTAAGTAAGAGATTATTTCAACATTTTATTGAAAAATCAGATTTTAATTAAGGAATTGATATGTCAAAAAGAAAAATAGGTATGTGGCTTTATAGTAATGGTGGTGGTGATAAGATACAAAACGAAATTATTAAAAAATTACAAGAGAGAGATATAGAAGCAGTAAATGATATAAACCTTAGAAAAGCAATTGCTAAAAATGGCAATATTACGCATGAGGGTATAAAATTAAATAAATTAGATCTCTTTTTCTCATACAATGCAGGTGAGCAAACACAGTATCAGATGTACTTATATCAGGCGTTAAACCGTGTTATTCCTATGATTAATTCTTATGAATCTTTTGCATTAACTGAAGATAAATTCCACACATCTTTTGTACTTAGAAATAATGGAATCCAGACTGCCGATTATAAATTATGTCACAGAGATGATGGTCATGAACTAAAAAAAATCATCAAAAAATGGGATAAAATGGTTTATAAACCAACTGATGGTTGGGGTGGAGTAGGCTTAACAAAAATAGAAAATGAAGCAAATCTTGACATGCTAATGCCTTTCTTAAACCAGATGGATTTACGATATTTTTATGTAGAAAAATTCATAAAATATGATAATACAGACTTTAGAGTTGATATAGTAGATGGTAAATTTGTAGGTTGCTATGGTAGAAAAGCTGGTGGTAGTGATTGGAGAACTAATGTGACAAGTGGTGGTTCTGTTTTTATACGTGAAGCAAACGATGAAATCATTAAAGTAGCAAAAGAAGCTTGTGAAGCGACAGGTGTTGATATTGGTGGGGTTGATATTATATATGATTTAGAAAAAGAGGAATATGTTGTACTAGAAGTAAATGGTATTCCAGCATTTGCAACTCCAGAACAGGAAAAATTAGGACTTAATTTTAATAATAAAAAAATCGATTTAATTGTTGATTTAATTGATAGGAAAACTATAAAATAAACATTACCTTTTTTGAAGAATTATCTGAGTATTATTCCGTTTTTAATAAATTTTAATACCAAGGTAATAATATGAGACAACAATATACCTCTTATAATGAATGTGTAGATTTTTTTGAATCTGCACAAAAAACACATCCAAATCTTTTTAAAATAGAATCAATTGGTAAAACTTGGGAAGATAGAGAAATTATTGCTGTAAGTGTCACAAAAAATGTAAAAACAAATAAAGAGAAGCCAGCACTATTTTATACGGGAACTATTCATGCAAGAGAGTGGATAGGAATCGAGCTATCATTAACTTTTGCAAAATATATATTAGAACACATTGACTATGACCCACAACTAAATGCTATTTTAGATAATACAACTTTATATATGGTTCCTTGTGCAAATCCTGATGGATACGA
>Ga0114922_10002503_pt1 | contig 17236 bp, 21 predicted proteins | sample AartaG_FD_100975 | JGI IMG/M metagenome (GOLD analysis project Ga0114922, IMG submission 100975) | Deep subsurface microbial communities from Aarhus Bay to uncover new lineages of life (NeLLi) - Aarhus_00045 metaG | ecosystem: Environmental > Aquatic > Marine > Oceanic > Sediment | place...
CGCCAAACGGCGCGCCGGACCTCAAGACGGCGAGAAGGATGCGGCTGAGCGGGAGAAGGCGAAGCCCGGACAGAATCCGCTTGACCTGCACGTCGTCACTCCACAATGCCATAAGCCAGCCGGCCGCTATGATCGCGGGGTAGATCGCGACTTCGACGCCGGCCAGCAGCATCGCAGCAGGCACGAAAGGCACGCGCAGGCGCACCGGCCGGCGGGAGCCGAACTCGATGCGAAGCCACCTGATCCCCCGCGTCCGCGCAACGACAGGGCGAGAAAGCAACAGCCGGACGGCCTGATCCGACGCGAGCCGTCCGCGCTCGACGTCGCCAAGGATGTCGCTGATCCGGTCCTCCACTGCACTCCCCCACCGGCTGCACTGGAGCAATCCGCCCCCGAGCGCGGGCCTACTCGATCACCACCTGGACCTTATCGGACCCGTCCTGGATGTCGACGAGCCGGAAGGGCCCGGCCCTTTCGACGCTCGAGATGATCTCGTCCAGGTCGTCGAGCCTGATGCCCTCCTCCTCCATTTTCTCGAGCGCCGCGCGGGGGATGAAACGCAAGGCCAGCCGGCCCAGCGCCAGCGGCACGGTGACGTTGACCTTCGGCTCATCCTGATCGCCCTCGAACACCCTCACGCAGAGGCACCGGCCGCGCCCCGACGGCTCGACCGCCGCATCCGCTTCGGCCCGCGTGCGAATTGCATCCAGCAGACGCGCCCCCTCCTCCGGGGTCACCTTGCCTTCCTCGACCATTCTCAAGACGCGCATTCGTTCTTCCTGCATGCTCTAACCCTCCTGGGGCTCGCCGCCTGTCGTCGCGGACAGCTCCTCCCGCGCGAGGCCGATGTGCACGTCGCCGCCCATGGCCTTGACGTCCAGGACGGCCACGCCGTCGCCGATCCTGTACTCGTCCACTCCCCGCTTCGCACCTCCATCATAGGGCGGCACGTCCGAGGTAACTGCCCCTCCCAGCACCTTCGTTCTGACCGTGACCGACGAGCGCGGCGAGAGAGCAAGGTCCACGCGCCCACCCATGGCCTTCACCGCGTGCTTGCCTTCGGTGACCCGCAGCGCGCCGACCGTGACCGACCCACCCATGCACTTCAGGTCGATGCCGCTGATGAGCCCCGTGAGCTCGGCGTTCCCTCCCATGCACTTGACGTCGAAATGCCCGGTGCATCCGTCAGCCTTCAGCTCGCCGCCTCGGAGGCTGATGCGGACATCCGCGGCGACGCCGGCCAACCTTGCGTTGCCTCCGGAGAGCTTGACCTCGAGGTACCTGATGGGGGGAACCACAATGTCCAGGTTCCCCTCGCGGCCACTTGCCCGAACGGTGCACGTGGTGCCGCTCCGCCGCACGGCGGCGGGCCGTTCCCCGGACGAACGGACCGTGGCGACGTCGGCGTCGTTGCGCTGAACGATGTGCACGTTGGCGCCCCTCGCCCGGACAACCAGCGAATCCCCGGCTCCCAGAGCGAAACCCTCCTCCGGCTCGGGAACTCGTTCTCCCTCGGCACCTCCTGCTTCCTCGTGCCGCTCGCGCCGGCCGGCAAAGGCGCGCCCGATGATGTCCCCCAGTTTGCCGATCGCCTGCTGGGCATCGGCCGGCATCCGCTTCCGATCCGCGTGGCCCAGCGATGCCAGCAGACGTTCGGCCTGCTCCGCGCTGATCTTGTGCTCGGCCAGCATGCGGAGGACCTGCATCCGTTCCTCGTCCACGTTCCGCCTCCGGTTCACTCCAGGGAATCCACCGCGTCTTCGACGGACAGCTCGCCCGACTCGACGCGCTTGAGCACGTCGAGCACGTCTTCCCTGCGCTCGTCTCCTTCGGCAAGGTCGGATAGACCCAGGGCCTCCTGGACGGTCCGCAGGCGGTTCCTGACCGTCGGATAGGAGATGCCGAGCTGACGCTCCACCAGCTTGATGTTGCCCCTGGCGGCCAGGAACGTGCTGACGAACTGCTGCTGCTCGGCCGATAGCCTGGCGAAGGGCGAAGTGGCGAAACGCCCTTCCATGGTGATGCCGCAGGCCGAGCAACTCAACCTGGTCGCCTCGAGCTGACCGCCGCAGCCGGGGCAGTTCAGGATGACCGTGTTCTTCACCGCAGCCTCCTCGGGATACTGCCGATCTGACTGGCATGGTATAACATGCACATGCCTATTGTCAAGTAGACGCCTTCACTATATCAATATAGTTCCCCATATTCCTGCGTGATATCAAAGGTGATGTCAAGAGGCAGTGCGGGAGAAGAGCGCGAAGGATGCGGCCAAAGCTCAGGCCAGGAGGTCGCCCCAGACATCGCTCGCGACGATCCGTTCGACCGCCTCCCTGACCGGTTCGCTCAGGTCGGCGCCGCGCGCCAGACCGGCGGGCTGGACGGCGAGGACCCGGCAGACGGCCCCACAGCTTCCCCGCAGGAAATCCACCAACGGCCCCAGTCCGGCGGAGTGCGTGGAAAGGCTCTGCACCTGGAAGCTCTCGGCGCCGAAAAGCCAGACCGTGCCGGGCTCGGCGTCGAAGTCCACAGCGTCCACGAACAGGACGTCGGAGGGTTCGGATTCCGTCACCTTGCCCAGGTAGTTCTCGGGCGTTTCGCCGCAGTCGAGAACGCGGCCGAATCCCCGCTGCATCAGTGCCTCTGCGACCAGGCAGCCGGCGGCATCGTCGCCTCGGAGGCGGTTGCCGATCCCCAGGACGACGCAGCGCGGCCCCACGGCGCGGCGGAGGGAATCTTCCCAGGATTCGGAGGCATCAGGGCGATGGGAGCAAACCACTTGTGAACCGTCCCGCGTGCCCGCGCCTCGCCCCGGGCGAGGCCGGGTCACGTGATCTCCTCGACCACGACGACCCGCCGGCAGTGAGGGCAGAGGACCCGCATTATGTTGGCGCGATCGCCCCGCGGCCTGGGCCTGACGGCCGGCTGCGGAGCGTTGACGAGCACGCCCTCCAGCGTGATGGCGAGGCCCGGATTGGCATGCGCCTTCGGGCCGACCTTCCTGGCCACCCAGCGGACGTGGTCCTTCGTGCTGATGACGCCCCCGCAGCCCTCGCACACCAGCAGTTCTTTCTCGTTTGTCGTGAAGGAATCCGTGCGGTCGTACGTGGCCAGGTCCCAGTCAGGTGTCTGATAGATGCCGTCGTCCGTGGTGCAGTTGTAGTGGCAGTGCCCGCAGAAGATGCACCGGTCGTAGCGCAGCTTGAAACGCCTCATCGGCGGGTCGCTGTCGACGTCGTCCACCATCTCGATGGCGCCGGTCGGGCAGACCCGGTGGCAGGCGCCGCAGCCGATGCAGACGTCGGGGTCCCAGACGGCGGCCCCGCGGTAAGCGCCGGTATCGACCGTGTCGCCGAAGGGGAACGCGACGGTATATGGGCCTTTGACGACGGCCCGAATGGCTTCAGGCAGATAAGGTATCTTGAGAGCCCAGAGGACCTTTTTCGCGAACGTTTTCAAACTCCCGACCTTCCTTCCAGGGCAACTGTCCCGCTGCTACTCGGCTTCAGGCCGGCCGGTTTCCCCGGGGGAGCCGGTCGCCTGACGGACCTTCTCGGCGTCTTCTTCGTACCTGTCGACGACGCTGCCTTCCCACAGCTTAACCCCGCCGAGGTGCGAACCGCGAGCCAGGGCATGAGCGCCCACCGGAGAGGTGAGCAGGACGAATATGGCGCACAAGATGGCCCTGACCGCAAAGCCGATCGAAGGCCCGCAGACTGCCGCGCCGATCAGGATGAAGCACGTGCCGAGGGTAACGCACTTGGTGGCGGCCTGAAGCCGGTTGTACACGTCCGGCAGGCGCACCAGCCCGAGCGTCCCGAACACGTCGAAAAGGACGCCGACTGCAATAAGCAGATAGCCGACCTCACTCATCGAAAGCTTTCCCTTCCAGGTACTTGGCCAGGGCGATCGTGCCGACGAAGCTCAATAGAGCCCATGCGATGCCGATGTTCAGGTAGAACTCCTTGCCCGTTCGCAGCGCATAGAGCGCACAGAACCCGACCACCAGCGTGCCCAGCACGTCGATGGCGACGGTTCGGTCCGGGGCCGTAGGGCCCTGCTGAAGCCTGTAGAGGCACAAGAAGGCACAGAGCAGCAACACCATGAAGAACGCGGTGAAGAAGAACACGCTCATTCGAAGATCCTCTTCAGGAGCCCTTCGAAACGCTGCACGATCTCCGCCGTCTGGGCTTCGGGGTCGTCCGTATGCACGTTGATCCAATGAACGTAGAGCTCGTCGCCGACCATGTCCACCGTCAGAGTCCCCGGGGTCAGGGTGATCGAATTGGCCAGGAACGTCTTCCCCAGCTTGCTCTTCAGCCCAGTCCTCACCTTGACGATGCCGGGGCGGATCGGCACGTCGGGGTGTATCACGCGGTAAGCCACGTCCAGGTTAGCCTTCACGCAGTAATACAGGAAGTAGGGTATGTAGAGCAACAGCCAGAACCACCTGAGCGGATTGAGCAGCCACTCCCTATGCGGGTACTTGCCCGTGGTCAGCAAAACGACCACCACGGTGAGCAGCACGCCCACTATCAGGAAGCCCCGATCGAGCACGAGGACGCCTTGATCGACCCTGAAAGTCAGGAGCAGCCAGAAGGCATAAAGGATGATGAATGCGGATATCCTCTTGTGCATCCTAACCTCCGAGCACGGACTTGGCGTAGCCGGCGAGCTGCATCAGATGGTTCGTCGCGGGCTTCAGCAGGACACCACCGTATAACGGCAGAAGCAGACCGAGACCCAGACACAAGACCGCCAGAACGCCCATGGCAAGGAGCATCGGCGCCGGCGACTCCCGCACGTTGTGGAGCCTGACCGGCAGATCGCCCTCGATCAGGTAGCGCTGCACCTTCGTGAAGGACAGCAACGTCATGAAGCTGACCAGAACGGTCAGCGCGCCCAGCACCCAGTGGCCGGCCCAGACGACCGCTATCACGATCAGCAGCTTGCTGAAAAAGCCGTTGAACGGCGGAACGCCGGAAATGCTGAGCGAACCGATCCGGGCGAACAGGCTCGTCCAGGGCATCCTGCCACGTAGCCCGCCCAATTCCTTCAGGTTGCGCGTGCCGGTCCGGTGCACGACGGAACCAGAGGAAAGGAACAGCAGCGACTTGAAGGCGGCGTGATTCGCCAGGTGAAACAGCCCGCCGAAGATGGCCAGAAAGGCCACGGACTGCCACTGCACCGTCATCTCCCGCTGCCTGGCCAGGACCTCGACGCCCACGCCTAGGGCGAGCACGACGTAGCCCATCTGGCTGATGCTGTGATAGGCCAGCAGGCGCTTGAAATCCCATTGCCCGACGGCCAGGAACACACCTACCACCATCGACAGCATTCCCATGGTCATGAGCGTGTAGGCCACCGCAGTGCTGGCGCCCATCACGTTGAACACCAGGCGTGCCAGGACGTAGACGCCGCTGGCCTTGATCAGCACGCCGGAAAGCATGGCCGAGACGGGCGCCGGGGCCGACGGATGTGCGTCCGGCAACCAGGCGTGGAACGGCACCATGGCCGCCTTAAGCCCGAAGCCCGCCAGGAAGAAGGCCATGGCCAGCCACATGGCGTCATTACGCTCGGCGAATTGGGTGAACTCGGCGATTTGCGCCAGGTTCAGCGTGCCCCTGAGGTTGTAGACGATGCCTATGCCCAGCAAGATGAACCCGCTGGCCACGGCGCTGAGAACCAGATACTTGAAGGAGGCCTCCAGTTCCTCGCTCTCCACGCCGAAACCGACCAGAGCGAAACTGGCCACAGCCGCCACCTCGAGGAAAACGTAGATGTTGAACAAGTCGCCGCTGACGACGATGCCGCACATGCCGGCGATCAGCAGCATGAGGGGGCTGTAGTAGAGGTGCACCTGGGTATACGTGCGCATGTAGCTGAGCGAGAACAGTATCGCCGCGAACGAGACCACAGCGATAACCAGCAGCAACAGGCGCGTCAGCCCGTCGCAGACCATGGCGATCCCAACGACGCTCTTGCCTCCCCGGATGCCGATCTCCAGCGTCTGGCCATCGCGTTGGACTCGCAGGAGGACCCGGGTGCCCGGCTCCAGCATCGCATTGGCCCGCCGCAGTTCGTTCATCGTGCCGAGGGGCTGAAAGGCCCTCGATTCGCCTTCCTCAGCAACTTTCCAGCCGGTGATGGCGTCGCCCGGCTGAATGCCGGCCACGTCGCCGGCGGTGTTGGGGACCACCTGGTCGACGACAACGCCTCCGGGCAAGGCCGCGCCGCCTTCCCCTGCCACCTGCGCCGGAACCGGGCGCCCCGTCAGGCCAAGCAGCTCCGACCCAGCCTTGTACTCCCCGATCCATGTCGTGATCGGGATATCGGACGCAAACGTGGCAAAGCTCACGATCAGGAGCGCCGTGGCAGCCAGCAGGGCGACGATCTCCCCGATCGGCCAGCCTCTCTTGGCGCCAAGGAGGCTTGCGACGGGGATGATGAACGCCGCCGCAAGCGGTATCACAACGGTAAGTGGCAGCAGAAGCTCCACTGCGAATCCTCCCGACCGTTAGCCTTTGAGCCTGGTGATCTGGGTCAAATCGAAGGTCCCGTACTTCTGATGCAGCCTGAGCGCCATGACCACCATCAGTGCCACGACCGACAAACCGATGACGATGGACGTAAGCACGAGCGCCTGCGGAACCGGATCGACGCTATGGCTCAGCAAGGCGCGGACGGCCTCATCCCTGTGTCCCATCTCCGGGGTCATAATGGGCGCGATCACAGGCCCCGACGCCGGAGGCCGGAACCCGATGAGCACAAGGAACATGTTCACCGCGTTGTGCATGACGATGATGCCGATGATGACCTTAATGAGGTTCTTCTTCACGGCGATGGCGTAGAGCCCGATGATGAACAAGACCACACAAAGAACGAAGGGCAGCACAGTGTGGATCATGACCGATCTCCTTCGCCCTTGTCCCGACCGCCTCGCTCGGCTTCGCGAAACGCAGCCAGCATCAGGAACGCGCCGAACAGCCCGGCGCCGACCTTCAGGCCGATCGCCAGGTTCAAGTAGGGCATGGAACCGCCCGTGAAAAGCCTGACTCCGAGATTGTGCGGCACGAAGTGCGCGAAGAACGTCCCCGTTATGAAGCCCAGCAGCGCCACGGCAAGGAACCCGATGGCCCCGAGCCCTTCCCAGAGCACCGCCATGTTGTGCCCCATCCTCTCCTTGACGGTGTCCGCCCCGAAGGCCAGCACGACCAGCAGCAGCCCGGCCGCACAGATAACGCCGCCAGCGAACCCGCCGCCGGGGGAGAGGTGGCCTGTCAGGATCACATAGAAGCCAAAGAGCATGATGAACCCTATCAGGAGGGCCGTAATCGTCTTGACTATGGGAGTCATGCCCCTCATGACTGCTCCTTCTTCCCTCTCGTCCGCAGCAGGGCGTAGCATCCCATGATGGCCGCGAATATCACCGTGGCCTCCCCCAGCGTGTCGTAGGCGCGGAAGTCCAGCAGGACGGCCGTAACCAGGTTGGTCGCACCCGCCTGCTGCGCGGCCCGCATGTAGCTGGCGCCCATGATCATGGGCGGATCGCCGAACGGCGTGAGCTGCTGGAAGCACAAGTACGCCCCCAGCAGTATGGCCATGATGACGGCGCCCATGGCGGCAACGTGCGGCGTGTCGCGGATGAACTCCTTGGTGGTGTCCTCCCTGGCCACGACGGTGCGGATGAGCAGGACGACGGCGAATATCTCCACCACCACCTGGGTCAGGGCCAAGTCCGGAGCCCCGACTATGAGGTCGACAAGCGCCAGGCCGAAGCCGAGCGCCCCAAGGCACAGCACGCTGGACAACAGGTCGCGCGTCTCGACCGCCACTATCGCGGCGATGAGCATGAAAGCTATGACACCGTAGAGCAGTGTCAGCGTTTCCGACATCTCGCACTCCTAGCGCAGGAGGAACAGCAGGGCGATGACTCCCGCCACGCCGACCACCAGCCAGGTGACGTAAACCTCCAGCACTCCCGTGTGGAGCTTGCGAAGCATTTCCACAAAGACCGAGCCGACCTGGCCTGCAAGCCGGTAGACGTCGAATGCCTCTGCCTCAGCGTCGCCGTAGGCGCCGCGGATGAAGGGCAACTCGCGCACGGTCAGGTAGAAGCTGGTCCCGCTCACGCGGGTGCTCGCCGGCAGGTCCACTTCGCCGCCGAGGAAGGGCCGCACGCGCCTCACCTTCATGGCTCGCCCGAATGAGTAAAGCAGCAGGCCCAGGACCAGCCCGATCAGTATCAGCAGGACGGCCTGGACGGGGCCCCAGAAGCCCAGCTTGAACGAGAGCTCGGCGCCCACATCTCCCTCCGCCACCGCCTGCCACCCGAACTCCACCCGCGCCGCGTCGAAAAGGTACGTGAACCCCGCGCCGCCGAGCACGCCGAGGGCCACGCAGAGGCCCGCCAGGATACCCAACGGGAGGAGCATGTTCCAGCCCACCTCGCGGATGTCCTTGCCGGCAAGCTCCTGCGGGCGTTCCCCGAAGAACACGCTGTGCATGGCTTTGACAAATGAAGCCAGCGTCAGGGCGCTGCCCAAGACGGCGCCCGCCAGCAACAGCGGCATCAACCTGCCTCCGCCCTCAAGCGTGCCCTGATAGACGAGCCACTTCGAGACGAAGCCGTTCAGCGGCGGCACGCCGCTGATGGCCAGGGCGCCAACGAAGAACGAAGCCGCCGTCAGCGGCATCGCACGGGCCAGCCCGCCGACGTTGTCGAGCTCCAGATCGCCCGTCCTCGATTCCACCGCGCCGCAGCCCAGGAAAAGCAAGCTCTTGTAGATCGCGTGGTTCACCATGTGGAACAGGCCGCCAATCACGCCGACGACGGTGCCCGTCCCTATGCCCAGCACCATGTAGCCCACCTGGCTGACGGCGTGGAACGAAAGGAGCTTGTTCAGCGTGTGCTGGACCATCGCCATCATCACGGCGGAAAGGATGGTGACCACGCCGATCACCATCAGCACCGTGCGCAGCCCATCGTTCAGAGTGAAGAAGCCCAGCGAGACGCGGGCCAGCAGCACGATGCCGAGCAGCTTGTCCAGCGAAGCGGGCAGTAGGGCCATCGTCGGCATCGGGGCATGTTCGGCGGCCGCGGGAACCCACGTATGCAGCGGCACGGCGCCGGCCTTCGCCAGCGCGGCGATGAGGAACAACACATAGATGCCGATGTCGCCCCAGTTCGAGACGACGATGTGCCCGTTGCCTTGCAGGTAGCCGATGTCGAGCATCCGCGTGCCGCCCCGGGCTATCAGGCAGCCGATGGCCAACACGAGGGCGACGTCCGCGAAGCCCAGCATCGAGAAAGACTTCGCCGCCCCGGCCCGCGCCTGCGAGCCACCGATGCCCACCATCAGGTAGAGCATCAGCGTGACCAGCTCCCAGGCGAGCAGGAACACGAGCAGGTGTCGCGCCGTCAGCGCCACGCTGGCCCCGGCGACGGCCCAGAGCGCAAAGGCGTAGAACCGCGGATGGGATTCGCCCGCGCGCCAGTACGTCAGCGCGGAAAGGATCACACAGAACCCGAACAGAAGCGCCAGGAAGTTCATGGCGCCCGAGAACTTGCCGATGCCGAACTGAAAGTGCATCAGGATGCGATGGGTGAGCTCGACTCGTCCGTACTCCACGACGACCGGCGCCATTCGCCACAGGGCGCCTCCAAGAACAAGCGCGCCGGCCGAGCAGAGCGCCGCCACCGGAGCCGCCGCCTCCCTCTTCGCCAGCCCGAGCAAGTAGCAGAGGGCACCCCCGATGATGAGGATCTCGAGAATGAGGAAATGCACGTTCTGGGGCTCCATGCGTCTCTCCTGTCGCCTCCCGTCGGTCTCTGCTAGACTTGCTTGCGGATCTGCTCGGTCTTCTCCCGCGAGAGCCGCAGCAGGTCGTTGAAGTCCATCAGCTTCTTTCCGCTCGCGGCGTCCCTGACCACCAGCAGCCTCTCGGTGCAGCTATAGCAGGGGTCGACCGAGGCCAACGTAATCGTCACGTCGGCTATGGGTTGGCCGATGCAACTGGCCTTGAAGGTCGGCACGTTGTTGTAGCTGGGGGCACGGATCTTATGGCGTTCGGGGCCGGGGCCGCCGTTGCTCTTCACAAAGTGGAAGGTCTCGCCGCGGGGCGCCTCCACGTGCCCGACGCCCTCGCCGGGCGGCACTTCCTTCACGTTCTCCCGTATCGGCCCCTCGGGCATGTTCTTGAGGGCCTGCCGGATGATCCTGATGGCCTCCTTCGTCTCCAGCAGCCGCACGACCACCTTGTCGAAAACGTCGCCGTTCGGGCACGTGATCACGTCCCAGTCCAGGCGGTCGTAAGCTGCGTACGGATCGTCCCGCCGCACGTCTATCGGCACGTTGGACGCCCGCGCCGTCGGACCGCAAGCCCCGAACCTACGCGCGGCCTCCTCGGTCAGTACGCCCACGTTCTTCAGTCGCACGGCCAGCACCGGGTCCTCAAGGGCCGTGGTAATCAGCATGTCGAGCGGCTTGTCTATCTCGTCCAGCTTCTCGTTGATGACCTTCCCTTGCTCGGGCGTGATGTCCTTGCGGGAGCCGCCCACGGTATGATTGGCGTAGTTGATGCGGCTCCCAGTGACGGTCTCCAGAGCGTCGAGGCACGGTTCCCGGTAGCGCCACGCCCACATGAACACCGTGTTATAGCCGATGAAGTGCCCGGCCAGGCCGAACCACAGCAAGTGGCTGTGGATTCGCTCCAGCTCATTGATGACGGTGCGCACGTAAAGGGCGCGCTCCGGCACCTTGGCCTGCGCGATCTCCTCGACGGCCTGCACGTAGGCCAACGGGTGGGAGGCGGAGCATATGCCGCAGACGCGCTCGACGACGTACGGCACCTGGTCCCAAGTGCGCTTCATGCAAACGCCTTCTATGCCGCGGTGGTTGTAGGAGGTGCGCATATCCATGTCCACCACGGTCTCCCCCTCGCAGTAGAGCTGGAAGAACTCGGCCTCTTCCTGCAAGGGGTGATAGGGTCCGATGGGTATCAGCGTCTTATGCGCCATCTCTGTCTTCCCTGCGCAGCGGGTGCACGCCTTCCGGCCAGTCATCCGAGAGGATCAAGCGGCGCGGATCGGGATGTCCATCGAAGACGATGCCGACCAGGTCATTCATCTCACGCTCGATCCATTCGGCCGCCGGAACAACGGGGGTGACGGAGGGCAATACGGGGTCGCCCTTCGGCGTCCTGACCCTCATATTGACGACCAGCCCCACCGCATCGTATGCGAAATGATAGACGACTTCGAGCTCCTCCCCGACGTCGCTTCCCGTCGCCGTGGCGAAACGCGCGCCGAAGTCCTCGAACAGCACGCGGCCCAGCTCCCGGGCGTTCTGCTTCGCCACGTTGAAGTAGAGCCGGTTCGGCCGCGGCCTGTCGCACTCCAGCGGCAGGTCGCCGGCCAGCTCCTTCACGCGCTGAACGACGGCTTCGAGGTCTTCGGCCACTTCCTGCTCTCCGTTACAGGTCGCCCAATGCTTTGGCTATCCCGGCGATCAGCGCCTCCGGCTTCGGGGGGCAGCCCGGGATGTAGATGATCTTCGCGTCGGGATCCACTTCTCTCACCGCCTCATCCACCGGACCGGCGAAGTGCCACGCGTCGTGGAAGATGCCGCCCGTGCAAGCACATGCCCCGATGCAAACGACCAGGCAAGGCTGGGACGTCTGCCGGTATATCTCCTGCAACCGCGGCCTGGCCTGCCGGGTGCAGATGCCCGTCACAAGCAGTGCGTCCGCATGCCGGGGCGACGGCGCCAGGAGCACGCCCAGCCGTTCCACGTCGAACCGCGGCGTCAGCAGTTCGAGGATCTCGATGTCGCAGTTGTTGCACGCGCCGGTGTTGACGTGGTAGACCCACGGCGACTTCTTCAGGCCCCAGAGCTTCAGCTTGTCCAGAACCGCCATCCTCGAGTCCTTCGTCTACGCCCGTTCCTCACGACAGCCCGAGGCTGCCGATGCTGAGGAACGCGGCTATAACGGCCACGGGCGCCACAATGAACCAGAAGAACCTGACCGCCTGGTCAATGCGCAGCCGGGGCGCCGTATTCCGCATCAGAACGATGACGACCAGCAACACAAGGAACTTCAAGGGAGTGGTCAGCCAGCCCCAACCGCTCAGGTGCACGCCTCCCCAGAAGACCGTAATCACAAACAGGGGCAGCACGAACAGCAGCATTCCCCGCATCAGCCGAATCATGGCCAGCGCCGGGCCGGAATACTCCAGGATCGCCCCGCCCGTCAGTTCCGTCTCGGCCTCCGCCTGATCGAAAGGCACCACGCCCAGCTTGGCCTGCACCGCCGCCAGCACGCAGAGGAAGGCCAGGAACCCTCCCACGCTGGCCAGCGTTACGCCGTCGCTTTGCGCGCGGAGGATCGCCGAAAACTTCAGGCTGAGGTCGGCCTTCAGAATCGGCGGGACCAGTGCCAGGATGAAAGGCAGTTCGTAGCCGATGACGAGCTTCATCTCGCGGGCCGCACCGACCGCCCCATACGGACTCCCGCTGGCCGATCCTCCCAGGATGAGCACCAGGGAGGGAAAGGTCAGGAAGTACACAACCACTATGAGGTCGCCCACGAAGCTGTGGGCCGGGTCGATCGCTGCCGACCACAGGATAGTCGCCGCCACCAACACTCCGATGACGCCGAAGACCGGCGCCAGAAGGAACAGCCCCAGCGAGGCGCGCTCGGAGACGACCGTCTCCTTGCCAAGCAGTTTCACCAGGTCCGCGAACGGCTGGTATATGGGCGGACCCTTACGCCACTGGATGCGGGCAGTCACCACCCGGTCGATCCACTGGAAAAGGAGCCCCAGCACCGCCGTCCCGACTATCCCGAGTGTGATGGCAACTGCGTGCATGATTTCGTCGGTTACCGTGACCCGTGAAGAGTCCTACCGCTGACCAGCACGTACCCGGCCTCGCGAACGCCCTGGGTGATCTCCAGGAACTTCAGCGCGCCCGACGGGCAGACGGACACGCACCGAGGCGGCAATCCCTGGGGAGTGCGGTCGGCGCACAGGTCGCACTTGGCCACCTCGCGCCTGGTGATCTCGTTGTCTATGACGCCGAAGGGGCACGCCAGCGCGCAGCATCGGCAGCCCGTGCATCGAACCGGGCTGCGCCGCACGATCCCCGCCTCGTCCACGTACATGGCGTCGTTCGGACACGCGGCGACGCACGGGGCGTCCTCGCATTGGCGACACACTGCGGGCAGGGCCGAGCTGCCCTCGCTTCCCTCGTACCGCAGCGCCGGAAACTCGACGTGGCTGTAGAAGCACGCTGCCGCACAGCTCTTGCACCCGATGCAGCGTTCGGTGTCGATCACAAGCTGCTGCTGGACCGTTTGCACTTCCGCCATGCACTCCACCTCGCCGAGTCCTATTCGGCCTTGCGTATGTCAACCAGGGCCGGGGCCGGCTCGACCGCACCGTCCGCCCCGCGCCACTGGAGCAATTCCCTCAGCACGTCCCAGTGAGCCGGCAGCGCCACCAACCTTCCTTCGCCGCCGTCGGCGGTCCTGCACGGAACCGTCGTCTCTGCGCCGTTGGTCAGCGCCACGGCGCCCCTCCCCGTTATGCCCAGCTCAGCCGCCAGCTCGAGCGACAGGACGGCGGCCTCCTCCGCGGCCAGGCGACGCTGCCAGTTCGAACTGGCAAGCGACAGCCCGCCCGTGTAGCCCTGGGGTTCGGACGCCCCAACCAGCAGCGCTTCGCCCTCGCCGGCCTCGCTCGCTTCCAGTATCTCCGGCCCGATCAGCTCCTCCGTCGGCGCCGCGTCGGGCGCTCGCTCCAGCAGCGCATCCACGCCGGGCGCCGGCGCCGACGCGACTCCGGCGTAGGACACCGCCTTGCCGACGAGGTCCTTCAGCGTCAGGACCGTGGGTGGCGCTGCGAGCCAGGCCGGGCTCTCGGCCGGTTTGCCCGTCGGACCGAGCACCGTGCCACCCTCTTCCCACGGGAAGGCCAGGGGCAGCACGTGACGGGCCTGTCCGCAAACGTCGCTCTCCAGCGACCCGGCCCAGCCGAGCAGCTCCGCGCCCTCCGAGAGCGTCTGCCAGAGCTTCGCCGGCAGCATCGAAAGCGGGTCGAGGCCGATCACGAACAGGCTGCGAATCCGTCCGCCCTCTGCATCCCGAATCAGCTCGGCCAGTTCAACTGAGCCGAAGGTAGCTTTCAGAGCCGGAAGCACGGCCGAGTTCGTCGAGACCAGAAGCGGCCAGACCTTCGCGCCGATGGCGGCTGCCAGTTCCTTGACGGCGGCCGCAACGGCCGCGCCGTTCGCGTACCGCCCGAGCGAATGCGAAAGGACGATGCCGGGCGATTTGGCGCCCTTCAGCCCGGCAGCCAGTGAGGCCACCGACGCCGCGGGGACGTCCAGCATGCCGCAGATCTCCTCGACGCTCTTGACGCCCAGGGCGGCCCCAACCGACTCCGCGCCGCACGCCGTCGCCAGCGCGCTCATGAAGCCGGCCATCTTGAACGGGCTGACCGTGATGGCCTGGTTCGCTCCCCGGCAGGTTCGGCCCCAGGCGGAGTCGACGCAGACCAGCCGGTTGCCCCGCTCGCCGAACTGCATGTCGCGCACGGGTCTGGCGACGGCAGGATGCGAGCTGAAGGGATCGCCCACGGCCAGCACGAAGTCGCACTCGGCAATCTGCTCGAACGGCGCCCCGGCGGTCAGACCGGCACGGACCAGAGGCAGGTCCTCCAGAGGCGCGCACGCACAAAGGCGCACGCCGGCTTCCCGACAAAGCGCCGCCACGGCCAAGACTCCCTCCAGCGGCCGGTTCACGTCCAGCATGACGGCCAGTCCGTCCGCACCGCGATCGCCCGCGACCGACACCAGGCTCCTCAGCGCAGCGTCGGCCGACGTCGCCTGCCCGCCGGACCGGGCCGCGAAGATGCGCTCGGGCACGTCCACCAGCCGGGCCGCCGTCAGCGCGCGCACACAGGCGCCCTGGTCGCGTCCCAGTTCCGGCCCGAAGACGGTGTGCAGGTGCCCCAGCGCGTCCACGCTCGCCCCGATCGGGCAATGCATGGAGCACAGAAGGCAGCGCGGCACGGCCTTGTCAGAGGGAGAAGGCATCCTTGTAGTCCTTGATGGTCTCGTAGCAGACGTCCGGGCCGTCCTTGCACAGGTAGTAAGGCCCGATGTTGCAGCGGCCGCACTTGCCGAAGCCGCAGCTCATCTTGCGGTTCATTGAAAGGTAGATGTGATCCGGCTGGAACCCGGCGTTCAGGCAAGTCAGCGTCACGAAACGGAGCATGATGAGCGGCCCGCAGCTCACCACGTAGGTCTGCTCGATGTCGTAGTCGAAGTCCGCCAGCAGCGTCGTGACCACGCCCACCTTGCCGTCCCAAGTGTCGTCCGGAATGTCCACGGTCACGTCGAAGGAGACCTTGTCGCGGCCCGCCCAGTCCTGGAAGCTGTCCCTGTAAAGGAGCTCCGACGGATTGCGCGAGCCGCACTTGATGTCGACCACGTTGTAGTCGTCGATGTGCTCGAACAGGTGATGCAGCAGCGAACGCAACGGCGCCAGCCCGACCCCCCCGCCGACCACCAGCACGTTGTGACCTTTCATCTTCTCGGTCGGGTAGCCCTTCCCGAAGGGCCCGCGCACGCCGAGGTCGACGCCGCCCCCTTCCAGCTCGTGCAGCGCGTCCGTCACCGAGCCGGTCTTGAGGATCGTGATCTCCAGCTCATCCTCGACCGAAGGGGACGAAGAGGGGGTAAAGGGCGCCTCACCGATGCCGGGCATGGTCAACTGGACGAACTGCCCGGCACGGAACGGCACCGGTTCGTCCGGAGCCAGCCGGAAGGTCTTGATTGTGGGCGTCTCCTGCCTGACTTCAAGCAGTTCGGCTCTGATCGGCTGGTAGACGTTCTCACCCATGTTCAGCGCACGCCTTGTTCACGTTGGAAAGGACCCTGCGCAAGTCTATTCCGCCCGGGCAAGTGTCCCCGCACCGTCCGCAGCCCACGCAACCCACGATGCCCATAGTCAGGGGGTTGTACCAGAACTTGTGCGCGAACCTGTGCTGGAACTTGCTCATGTGGTCGCGGCGGGGGTCGGGCTTCGCCAGCCCGGGAGCGGCGGCCATCTGGGAGTAGCCGGTAAACTGGCAGCTATCCCACAGGCGCCCGCGCTCGTAAGCACCGCTCTCCGTCTCCTGGTCGTAAAGCAGGAAGCAGTAGCACTGCGGGCAGACGGCAGTGCAGCCGCCGCACTGGACGCACCTGCCCAGCTCCACTCGCCAGAGCAGATCCTCCAGCGTATCCGGCAAAACGGACACGAAATCCTCGGGGAAGTCATACTCGGCGTTCTGCTCCGTCAACTGCTCGGCAGCCGACAGGCGCATGCGCTTGCGCTGCTCGAGCTGCCCGCCCGTAGGCTCGGACAGCAGCGACCCCAGGCCCCCGAGGGCCTTGCGGCCCTTCTCGCTGCCCGTCTCCACCAGGAACCCGTCATCCATGGGGGAGAGGTTCAGATCGTAGTTGACCTCGGGATACGCGGCCTCGCCCAGCAGGTTGCAGAAGCACGACTCGGCGGGCGCCGCGCAGTCAACGCCGACGATGAAGGCATTGGCGCGGCGCGTGCGGTAGAACGGATCCGCCATCGGCTCGTCCAGCATGACCCTGTCCAGGTAGGTGATGGCGCGACACTCACAGCCGCGCACACCGATGACGGTTACGGTCAGGTCCCTGATCTCCTCGAGGGGGTCGCCTTCCGCCTTTCCATACCTGGCCACCAGCTCGGTGGCCGGCATCAAGGCGCTCTTGAACGAATAGGAGGGACGGGGCCCCCGCAAGCCAGCCAGCACTTCGGCGGGATCGGCATCGCCGAGCTCAGCCCAGAGCTGAGTCTCCTCCGAAGATACGTTGACGGCCTTGCGATCCCCGGGCAGGCCCGTAAGGAACTCGACCAGTTTGGCGTCGGGAAGGAACTTCGGCTCCGCCATTCGCAGCTTCCTGGTGCTGTGATCGCTGAGAGCGTTGCCACGATGCCGACGATGCGCGCGGCATCCAACAGAACGAAGCATGATATACCGAGCGCTCCAGACGGTCAAGGGAATCCGTGGGAATGTTCCGCGAATAGCTTCCGGCTGCGGGGGCCTCCCCCCAGTTCCCGTCGCCGATACCGGGTCGCATCCGGGCCGAGCATTGACGATCATGGGCCGGCTTGGCTACAATCGAACCGGCGGCTACCCGGCTACCCCCGACCGGCA
>Ga0114922_10002504_pt1 | contig 17236 bp, 14 predicted proteins | sample AartaG_FD_100975 | JGI IMG/M metagenome (GOLD analysis project Ga0114922, IMG submission 100975) | Deep subsurface microbial communities from Aarhus Bay to uncover new lineages of life (NeLLi) - Aarhus_00045 metaG | ecosystem: Environmental > Aquatic > Marine > Oceanic > Sediment | place...
AGCGTGTGGGGTCTGAGCCGGGTGCCCTCGCCGGCAGCCAGGATGATCGCTCTCATACTCTGCTTCCCGAAAAAAGGGCCCGCAGCAATGCCGCATCACCACGATCGCGGGGATCCCGTTCCGGATGCCACATAACACCCCACTGGGGCAGCGTTCGGTGGGCCACCGCTTCGACCGTGCCGTCTGCGGCGGTGGCTATCACCCGCAGCTCGGGGCCGAGGTTGTCCTCATAACACCCAAAGGCGTGGAAGCTGTTGACCGCCTCGCGGTCGGTCAGGGGGATGTCGGCCCCGGGACAAACCACCAGGCGGTGACGGGTGGCGACGTGGTTGGCCACCGGAACCAACTCGCCCCCGTGATAATGCACCAGCATTTGCAGGCCGCGACATACTCCCAGGACCGGCACGCCGGCGCCGGAGCAGGCCTCCAGCAACCGGGCCTCCAGAGCGTCACGCTCCGGAGCCGCCGTCTGCCCTCCGGGCAGATGGGCCAGGTCGTTGCCGCCGGTCAGGACGATCCCGTCCAGGGCCAGGTCGGTCAACATGGCGCTCACGGTCTCCACCCGGTTGGGGATGGGTATCGGCCAGCAGCCGTTCTCGGCCAGCAGGGGCGTCCAGGCCTGATCGAGACAGTCCCGACGTTCATCTCGATCCGGAACCACCTCGACCCGCTGGGTGACGCCGATCCTCAACATGCCTGTTTCTACTCCACGACCCGTATCTGACGAGACCCGCAGTCCAGCTCGACCATGCTGGCGACCGCCACCTTGTGGTAGAGCAGTTCGCCGATGCCGATGGCGGCCGGCAACTGAAACTCGGCGGCCCGGATGGCCATGTGCGAGTTGGCGCCTCCATACATGGTCACCAACCCGGCGAGGTCGCGCGAGAAGATCCAATCGAAACCCGGGTCCGCACTGGGTATCAGCACGATCCGGCCCGAGAGGTCGGCCTGGGGAGACCCCTTGCCGGCCAGCGACCGGAGCCGGGCCCGCACCTTCTTGCGAGTCACGAAATTAGGAGCCGCCTGGGACTGCTCGAAGCACGTCAGGTCGGCTTCCGAGAAGATCTGCCCCGGCAGGCAGACCGCTTGCGTCACGCGGAACGCTTCCCGACCGGCGGCAGCCAGGCTCGTCAACGTGTCCGCGACGTTCTCGCCCGCGGCGCAGCGCAGAGCGAACAGTTCCTGAATGCGAACCTGAGCGAGTTCTTCAGCGGAGACCCCCAGCGAGGTTCCGAACTCGGCCAGGTCCCCCAGAGCGGCGCTGAGGTTCCTGGTGAAAACGAACTTGCCGAATTCCCGACCCTCGATCGCCTGACGCAGGAAATGATCGAAGGCGTCAACGTCCGCGCCGAGACCCAGACGGTCAAGCGCGGCGGTGATGGTCCGGCGCGTGCCCGCGTCCCAGGGATGCGGGCCGCGAGCCTCGCCGGAATCGCTCTGTCGTGCCGCCCGCACCACCGGGCGGAGAAACTCTTCGAGGGCGCTGCCGTAATGCGGCGAGGTAATGTCGTAAGTCCCGGGCCTGAGGTGCCCGTAGCGGTCAACGAATTCTCCCCAGGCCATCGCCCCGGCCGCCACCGCACAGGCGTCCTGCTGCATGCCGCCTGATACCGTGCGCAAGGACGCCAGGTAGGCGTCGGTCTGCTGGTGCGTGGTGGCCCCGACGGCCCGCAGCGAGCGAAGCAGGGCCATGGCGACGAAGGCGCCCCGGGCCAGGTGGGCAAAGGGGCAGACGCCGTGCAGGCGGGTGTCGTCGAGCAGCAGGTAAGCACGTTCCAGGGGAGCCAGCGCCGCCGACCGGAGGCGCTCGAAGCGGCGCCGGGCCTCCTCGATCGCCGCGACATCCGCGGCGCATCTGGCCATCGCGTTGCGGGTGATTTCCAGGAGGCCCTGCCTCAGACGCTCCACGTCCCCGTCGCTGAACCCGGCCCGGCGAAGCCGGTCCGCCCGGCGGTCAAAGTCGAAGGTCAGACAGGTAAACAGGACGTCGAACTCCACCTTGTCGTGCAGTTGGGGACACCGCTTGAGGTGGTCCAGATAATGCTCGACCAGCCGGCAGGCCAGATCGTCCGGCAGGGCGGCGGGCACGAACGAGTTGAAGCTGGCCCGCACGTCGATGTAGGGATGCCCCAGGATGTCCACCAGCAGGTTGCGGGGCCGCACGTCCCGGTAGCCGTACTCTGCCCGCTGCCGGGCCCACACCTCGTCCGTGACCAGGTGCCGATAAAGCGAAAAGGCCAGGCGGCCGGGCTTGGTCCCGATGATCTCCGCCGGGTTCCAGTCGCTCATGACGCTCAACTGCGTCGAGCGGCCCAAGACGAACGGCGACGGTTGCTGAAGCTCGCGGAGGAAGCGAACGGCGTCCTCGATACCGGCTGCGATGCGGGCGTCGTCAACCCGTTGCTCCAGGTGCCCGACCACGATGGGACGCACCTGCAGTACGTGGGCAAGACCGTCGGCCGTGAAGGCGAACTCGATGTCCAGCGAATCGTGCCTGACCAGTGCCTCCAGCTCCTGCACCACGTCCATCAGGTGGCGAAGCTCGGGTGGGTATTGAGAGCCAAGGGCGGCCTCGCGGTGCAGAACAACGGTCCGTAACGGAGCCTCCTCACCAGAGGTGACCGTGTCCGTTCTCGTCGTAGTCTCGTCGTAGTTGATCACATAGTAAGGGGCGCCGAAGGCCGGCGTCCGGGTCATCACCACGCCGCTCACCGTGACGTCCCGGAGCATCTCCTGCACCAGGACCTGGTTCTGCGGCAGAGGCGTTCCATAAGAGGTCAGCACTTCCTCAACGGCGGCGGTCAGCGTCTCCGGATCGTCGGCGGGCAGGTCCGGGATGCTCTTGTACGCTCCTGCGGAGGACTGAAGCCAGTTGTCCTCACTCAGGGCGCTGCTGCGAATGATGACCCGTGCCTTATCGAACGCCTGCCGTATACGCTCCAGTACGCCGGATCGGTCGTCTTCCCATTGCCGGTGCGTGAAAGCGACCAAGTCGCCGATCCGTCCGGCGCGGAGCAAGGGTCTGAGTCGTTCGAGGGACTCGGCCTTGGTGCCCAGCACAAAACGGGCCAGGTCCTGCGGTGCGTTGAGCTCCGCCCACTGGCCGTTGACGTCCACGCCAAGGGCGGCCAAGCCGTCGTCAATGAGAAACCGGATTACCTCGGGGAGGCCATCGGCGGCGGCGAACACTCCCGAGGCGACCGCATCCTGGAGATGACCGGCCGCGGCTCCGGAGAGTCTGAGTACCCCCGCGAACTCCGCCGAAGCCCTGGAACTGGGAACGTGACTGCCGATGTCGAGGATGCGGTCCTGTTGGCAGACGACCTTCTCAGCCCCGTCGAGTTCCGGCCGGCTTCTGCCGTCATAGCGATGGCGCCAGCGCCCGTCCACGGCCAGCACCAGGTCTGCCTCTGCCGCCTCCATTTGCCGAACGGTGTCCGGACGGAAAACCACGTCGGCATAGCTGACGTAAGTCGCTGTGGTGGACGCCAGCGGAGCGAGCGAGAGTGACTTAGCCGGGCCGGTCGATTCCCAGAAGGGGTTGTAAACGAAGCGGATGCCCCGGTAGCGATCCATGACCTCCCCGGCCATGAACCCGCTGACGAAGGCCACTTCCACCGACGGCAAGGCCGAGAACGCCGACAACAGCCAGTCTAACACGCAACCGCGGCCGTCAACGTTGACCATCGCGGTGGGCACATCCCCGCGCACGTTCCTCCCGGCGCCCAGGATCACGGCCCGATGCCCGGGAAGCCCAGTGCCGTCGTCCGCCCGCGTCGGCGGCGCACGCCTTTGTGCAGCCCGGACTACGTCAGGCTGTTCCGGAGCGCGAGGCGGGGCGGTTGAATGAGTTGTCGCGGCACACATCACGCACAGGCCGTACCCACGTCGTCGAGCCCGGTTAAGACAGCTGGCGCCTTCTATGCTGGACCGGTGGCCGCCACTGCGACCGGCGTCTATTCGCTCAGGGATTTGTTCGCGGGCTGAGCCGCTTCCCTCGTGGCAGCCTCACCGCCACGAATGAGGATACGGCCGACGCGGAAGATGGCTCGCCGGAAGAACAACCCAATCCCAACGAGTCCGCCGAGCAACACTTGCAGCAGGATGCTGCCGGTCCCGGGGTCGATGTAGGCCAGACAGGTATCAGGCATCGGCGATCGTCTCCTCAGATTCCGCGGGCGTCGGGACAGCGGCCTTCTCGCCCGCTGCCGCACGCCCGATAAGCTGGCGCGCACCTTGGATATCGCAAAACCAAGGGCGGCTCTGAACCTATTTCCGGATGGAATCCCGCTGCGGACCGGCCGAGCGGTCGGGCGGGTGTGTCACTTCGGCTGCAACTCGCGGTGGGGACCCGGCCCAGCCGTGCTGACCAGCGTTCTTTGCAGGAATCGGTCGAGACCTGCCGGCCCTCGATCGGCGCTCAGGGCCCAGGCGATCAGCGAGCCCAGGTTCCGGGTCTCGAAAAGCGAGGTCACCTCAAGGGAACGGTCTTGCCCGGGCAGCTTCACGAACAACGGCACGTGACGGTAGGTTTCGTGGGGCCACTCCGTCTCGTTCTCGGGATCGCGGCCCCACTTGTGGTCTGAGGTAAGGATCAGCAGCGAGCGGTCGAACTTTCCATTTCCCTTCAACGCCGCGGTGATTCGCCCTATCAACCGGTCCAGGTAGGCGAGGTTTCTTTCGTACCCTTCGAGGAATCTCGCCTCCCATCCGGGGTACACCCGGTGGCTGCCCATGAAGCCCTTTTCCGGTCCGCAGTAGCTGCCGTCCGCGTTCAGCAGATACGGGTAGTGCGGAAGCGGATAGTGGAAGACGGCGAAGGTGTTGCCCGGCTGGCTCTCGATGACCTCCATGATGTCGCGATTCAGGCTGCCGTAGATCTGCAGACCCTCGACATGACCAACTCGCTCGCCGATCTTGCCACGCAGAAACCTGGACCAGGGGTCGGTCCAGTACGCCGTCGCGTTGAACGCGTGGACGATAAAGTGATCCAGCGGATTCTCCCCGCGGTAGTATTCAAACCAGCAATAGGACCGACAAACATCGACCTGATCCCCGAGCAGCATACGATACGGCAGGTAAACCCCGATCATGAACGTGCGGTACTGTCGGTCGCCAACCACGGAGAAGATGCTTTCGAATTTGCGGCTGGGAATGAACCGCCCATCGCGCTGGAAGCCGGCCCGGCCATCACTTACGACAACGGGCAGGTCCGTCTGGAACAAGGTGCGTGGTATGGACTCCAACGTCCAACACCCGGGTGACCGAGCGTTGTGGAACACGACCGACCGATCGGCCAGCTTCGAGAGGTTGGCGAACTTCGGCTGAAGGGCACCGTTCTCGAACGTCCGCTGGTAGCACCACTCGTCGAAGAAGAACAGGTATACGGGGCGGGCGGCGTTGGCCGAATCGGATACCGGCAGCGCCTCCACCGACGAGCCCTCGGGAATCGGGTCCATACCCTGCGAATAGGTGTCCTGGAGGAGAAGCTGCGCCGCGACGATGGGCACGGCCGGTGAGATAATCAGGCAGAGCTGGCGGGCCCGGAGCACGAGTTTGAAACTGGGCCTGGCCAGCGAATACACCACCAGCCCGATCAACAGCATCCACAGTGTCCAGATCTCCATCCCGTGTCTACTCAGGCAATAGCCCACCGGGCGAGTAGTGTGGTACCAGAGGTTGGCCAACAACCCCGCCCCCAGGGCCACGACAAAGGCATGATTGAACAGCCGCGTCAGTGACGGACGGTTCACCCAGCGGGCCAACTCACCGATCGCCACACCGGCTAGGGCCAGCAGAAACATCGCCCCCAGCATGAGTACCGCGTCGCGGGTCCGCCACAGATAGAGCAGGCGCGTGTCGTCCCGCAGCAGCATCGAGAGATGCGGCCCGAACAACAGGAAGACAACGACCTGGGCGACCACAAGCCGGACCGCGGAGGATCGCGCCCAGCTTCGCCGGTTGTGCTTGCCCGCCGGTGTCCCTGCCTGGCCCTGACCTGGTGCAGTCATGGCGTTCCTGTTCGTCGTGTCTCCAGAGTTGGCGGTACCGGACTCGGCATCTTGGCCGCGACCGTCCGTTGCAGAAACCGGTCGAAACCTTCGAGTCTCCGGTCGGTGTCAAGGGCCCAGGCGATCAGCGAGCCCAGGTTTCGGGTCTCGAAAAGCGAGGTCACCTCAAGGGAACGGTCCTGCCCGGGCAGCTTCACGAACAAGGGCACGTGCCGGTACGCGTCATCGGTCCATTCCCTGCCGCTATTGGGATCGCGTTGCCAGTCGTGATCCGAAGTGATGATCAGCAGGGCGTCGTCGTACCTCCCGTATTGCTTCATGGCTGCGGTGATCCGGCCGATCAGCCAGTCCGTGCAGTGCAGATTCCTTTCGTACGCGTTCACGTCATACAAGCTGTCGGCGTCATCGGATTGCCAGTCTCGGCGCAGTCCGCAATTGCCGCCGTTCACCTCCAGCACGGCCGGGAAGTGTGGCAGGGCGTAATGAAACACGGCGAACGTGTTACGCGGCTGGCCCTTGATGACCTCCATGATGTCGCGGTTCATGTCGCGGTAGTACCACAGCGCCCGGGCGACATCGACCCGCCTGCGCAGCTTGTCGCAGAGGTATCGGGACCACGGGTCGGTCCAGCGTTGGGCAGCCCGGTACACGTGGTCGCAGCATTGCACCAGCGGATCGTCCGGACGGTAGTATCCAATCCAATAGTGCGTCCGGCAGATATCGACCTGGTCGCCCAACAGCATCCCGTAGGGAAAGGCTGTCCCGATCATCATGCTGCGGTACCGCCGACCGGCGGTGGCCGAGAAGATGCTCTCGAATTCCCAACCGGGGACGAACCGCCCGTCGCGCTCGAAGCCGATCCGGCCGTCGCCCACCACGACGGGCAGGTCTGTCCGGAGCAGCATGCGGGGCATGGACAGATGGGTCATGTTGCCGGGCGATTCGGCGTTGTGGAACACGATCGACCGCCCGGCCAGCTCTGCCAGGTTGGCAAACTCCGGCCGGACGGCCCCGTCTGTGAACGTCCGCGTGTAGGACCACTGGTCGAACACGAAAAGGTAAACTGGTCCGGCCGCGTCGGCCGAATCGGATACTGCCAGGGCGTCTATCGATGAGCCCGCGGGAATCGGGTCCATGCCCGCCGAGTACGTGTCCTGGGCAAAGAGCTGCACGGCGAAGATCGGCACGGCCGGCGAGATAATCAGGCAGAACTGGCGGGCCCGGAGCACCAGTTTGGAACCGGGCCTGGTCAGCGAATAGCCCACCACCCCGGCCAGCAGCAACCACGCCGTCTGCATCGGCATCCCGTATTGATAAATGCGATAACCCCCCGGCCAGCCGGAGTAGGACGCCAGGTTGGCCAGCAGCCCGGCACCCAGGGCGACTACGAAGACGTGATTGAACAGCCGCGTCAGCAGGCGACGGTTCAGCCGGCGGACCAGTTCACCGACGGCCACGCAGACCAGGGCCAGCAGGAACATCGTCCCCAGCACGAACAGAGCATCGCGGGTTTGCCACAGATACAGCTCGCGCGTCTGGGCCCGCAGCAGCATGGCCAAATGCGGCCCGAACAACAGGAAGACCACGACCTGGGCCGCAACCAGCCGAAACGCCAGAGACCGCCCCCAGCCTCGCCGGTCCTGTTCGCCTGCCGCTGGTCTCGGGCTACTGCGACCTGGTGCCGTCATACCCTTCTCACTCCTGCCGGGGCGAGACGCGGCAAGGACATCGTCAGTCTCGCGAGACCGATCAGTCATGGTTCGCTCAGGGAACGAAGCCCGCGCCGACGTTGGCGCTGCAACCGGCCGAGGGCGCCGCCTCGCCCTCAGGTCCGCAGTCGTTCTCTTGCCAGTTATCGGCTGTTGGTCAGGAGGCCTGAAGCAACGCGGTCCGGCACGAGCGTGCGGACTGCCACCGTCGGTCTCAGGACCTGATCTGCTGAACACAGGCCAGTAGCGCGTTTCACAAGTCTCATGACTATCTTCGGGTTGTCACGGGTCCCGGCGCGCCGGGACCCGCCCGGGTTCACTGGCGGGCAAGCCGCCAGTGCCACCCAATCTCAGAATAACGGGCACAGGCGGTGTCCGTCGTTTCGCGGCAGCCGGGATTCCATCATGCCAACACGCACAAGACACCACCCTGCCTTCAAGCCGTGTCAGCTACGGACCGTACCCGGGCGACCAGTTCTCGGGCGGACGGTTCGTCTTGCGACTCGGCGATGATGCGCATGATGGGTTCGGTATTGGAGCCGCGGATGTGGACCCAACCGGTGTCCCAGTCGATGCGCAGGCCGTCGAGGTCGTTGATCCGCTGATCGGCAAAACGCTCGCCCACGGCGGACAGGATCCGCTCGATACGGCCGCGGTCGGCTTCGAACTTCTCCTTGATAATGGTGTAGCGGGGAATGTCGTCAACGATCTGCGACAGCGGTCTGGCCTCGTCGGCCATGAGCTGCAGGACCATGGCCATGGCCACCAGCGAATCGCGGATCAACACGACCCGCGGATCGATCACGCCACCGTTGCCCTCGCCGCCGAGGTGGGCCTCGACGCGGTCCATCGTCTCGACGACGTTCGCTTCACCCACGGCTGATCGGTGCACGACGCAGGCGCCGCCTCCGGCGGCAGCCAGGTCGTCGATCATCCGCGAGGTGGACAGGTTGGCGACGGCCGGCCCGGGGCGGGTGGCGAAGACGTGTTTGGCCGCCAGGGCCAGGGTGTACTCCTCGCCAATGTAGCGCCCGGTTTCGTCCACGATGGCCAAACGGTCGGCATCGGGGTCCTGAGCGAAGGCCGCGTCGAACTCGCCGTCGGCGACGATGGTGCAGAAGTCGCGCAGGTTCTCGGCCGTCGGCTCGGCGTTGCGGCCAAAGGGCATGTCGGGCTCGGGGTTGATCGCAGCAACCGAGCAGCCCAGCCGCTCCAGCAGCATGCGTCCGGACCTGGCTCCGGCTCCGTGAATGCTGTCCAGGGCCACGCGGAAGCGCCGCGCCTCGATCGCGTCCGGTTGGACCTGCTCCAGCGCCCGACTGACGTGGAGTTCGTGAACGTCGGGCACCGGCGGCGGCGGTGGTGGCCCCCCCTGGTTGATCCGGTCGAAGTCGTGGCGGTCGAAGAGGTCGAAGATGACCCGGGCCTGGTCCGCCGTGGGTGCCCGGCCGGCGTCGAGCAAGAGCTTGAGGCCGTTCCACTGCTGCGGGTTGTGGCTGGCGGTGATGACCACGCCGCCGCAGACGCCGAGGGTCTCTCGGTTCTCGGCCACGGCCAGACCGGTGCCCGGGGTGGTGACGATGCCCAGGGGAATGACCCGCGTACCGCACTCCCAAGCACCGCGAGCAAAGGCCTCGAGAAAAGGCCCACCGCCGGGGCGGCCGTCGCGCGATCCGAGCAGCGCGGGATCGGATTCAGTACCACTGCGTCGCCGCCGGCGCAGGTAGGTGGCGAAGGCCCGACCCAGATCGCAAGCCACTTCAGCGTCCAGTGTGACCCGCTGGCCGCACCTCGGATCCACGATGCCCCGAACGCCGGAAACACTCTTGATCAGCGGCATTGCACTTGCCACCCCAAGTCACGAACACCGTAACGCTGGGCCCGGGATCGGGCTCAGATCGTCCTGCCAAGGAGCCGCCCGGGTCTAAACCCGCGGCGCCTTTGGGAGCGTCTGGATGGGGAATTATCTCTGGTTGAACGGGCACTTGGCAAGGGGCGCACGAAGGAAGCGAAACCCCACGACGGGGTTTCGCTTCCCCAAGAACCACACCTCATCCCAGGCCCGGCCGGGGCTCGGGCGTTTACGATGACCCCTGGCCTTTCCCGATTTGGCCCTCGAGCTCGTCCATAAGCTCGGTGATCCTCCGCTCCCGCTGTCCGGAGGGCGTCATCCAGTGGACGCTCTCCTCGGCTTCGAGCGTGCGCCGGATCCTCCGGCTGGCCAATATGACCGTGGTGTGGTCTTTGTTGCCCATAAAGCGGCCGATCTCCGGAAAGCTCATGTCCGTATGCTTCCTCGCCAGGAACATCGCGATCCCGCGCGCCAGCGCGATCGTCCTTGTCTTCCGCGATGTGTGGAGATCGGCCGGGGTAAGACCGAAGTAGATAGCAACGGTGCTCTCGATGTCCGAGAGCTTGATGACCGGCACGGTCTGCTGGATCAGGTCGCGCAGGCCGCGGCGGGCCAGATCCAGTGTCAGGGGCTCGCCGTTGAGCTGGGTCAAGGCCACCAGCCGCAACAGGGCCCCTTCCAGCTCACGCACGTTGGCCTGCACGCTGCGGGCCACGTAGTTGATGACCGGCTCGGGGACGTGGAAACCCATGTCCCGGGCCCGCCGCCGCAGGATTTCAGCACGGGTGGCGTAATCGGGCGACTCGATCTTGATCACCATGCCCGAAACGAAGCGGGTGACCAGGGACTCGGACAGGTGCCCGATCATCTTGGGGTGGGCGTCCGAGGAGACAACCACCTGCTTGCCGGCGGCGTCGATGGTGTTGTAGGTGTGCAGGAATTCCTCCTGGGTGGCCCGCTTGTTGGCGAAGAAATGGATGTCGTCGATGATGAGCACGTCGATATTGCGGTAGCGGTGTTGGAACGCGTCGCGATTGCCGCCCTTGACGGCGAAGACGAACTGGTTGGTGAAGTCCTCGCCGGAAACGTAGATACAATCCAGGTTCGGGTGGCGTCGCTTGACCTCGTTGCAGATGCCCTGCAGCAGGTGTGTCTTGCCCAGGCCGCATCCGCCGTGGATGAACAGGGGGTTGTAGGTGGTAGCGGGCTGTTCTACCACGCTCTGGGCCGCGGCAAAGGCCATCCGGTTCGGGCCGCCGACCACGAAGTCCTCCAAGCGCCCCTTGAGAGGCTTCACCGGCGGAGGCGTCCCGGTGCGGATTCGCTGTCGGGCCTCGCGCTCCGGGTTGTTGGCGGCGAAGGCAACCTGCGAATCGGGCTGCTTCTTGCGTAGTTTCTTGGCCAACTCCGGGTCAATGGTGAAAACAACCTCGGGGCGCCGGCCGGTTACCTCAAAGGCTGCATCGGCGATGGCTTCGGCGCAGTGATTCTCGAGCCATCCGCCAATGAAGAGGTTGGGAACACCGACCTTGAGAAACCCATCGGCCAGCGTAAGGCGGGTGGCGTTCTTGAACCAGACCTTGTAGCGTTGCGGACCGAGTCTCTGGGCAATAGAGCTTTCGAGCTGGGTCGTGACGTTGGGGGCGCAGACGATCACCGCTTGGCTCCTCCAGACAGGGAACCTTCGTTCGATCTTGTGTTTACGCGCTATCGCGGATTGGGGGAGGCCAGCCGCGAACCTCGTGTCCCAAGAAAGGCGACAAACCTTGCGACCACTCCACTGGACAATCTAGCACGCCCCGCCGCCCCGGTCAACACAAATCATTAACGATTCTTTTGCACATCGAGCTGTGTTTAGCAGGGCAAGTGTTTAGCGCGAAACTTTTTTTTGTTTGCACAGCCAAGCCACAAGCGCAGACGGGTTGTGCATAATCGTGTGGATAACATTACCGGGAGTCGGGGGCACGTCGGGGACGACGGCAGAACCAGGCCCGGCGGCGATCCAATTCGCGCAAGGACCAGCGTCGATACAGGTTGCGGGCGGGCTCGTTGACACTGTCTACGGCCAGGGTCAGGGCGGCCTTGCCCTTGCGCCGACAGAGGTCTACCGCCTTGGAAAGCAGGGCGTCGCCGACACCTCGACCACGGGCCTCGGGCACGGCACCCATGTACACAACTTCGAAGGCGGTCCGACCGTAAACGCCGGCGAGCAGCAAGATCCCCACCGGCGCCCCGTCGAGCCGGGCTACCCACCAGTTGGTGGGGTCGAAGATGCCGGTGGCCCTATGGGTAGCCAATACATCAGCGGTGGGACGTATACCGGCCAGACGCGGGCAGTCCAGGCTTTGCCGATAGGTCAAACCCAGGACTTCCACAAAGAGCGGCTCGACCCGCGGCGCGTATGGCACGAACTCAAGCCCCTGCGGGCCGCGGCGCGAAGGGCAGGGGTCGTGCGCCGACCGCTCGAGGTAACAAAGCTCAGCAAGGAACTCGAAACCCGCCTCAGCCAAGACGGCAGCGGAATGAGTCTGGTGGGGGTCCAGCAGGGCCTGAACCAACCACAAGGATCGTTGCCAAGCCTGGGTTTGCAGGCTTTGGAGCAGGGCGACGGTGGCCTGGCGCCCGACCGCGTCGAGCCTTCCCGTGGGGATGTACGCGGCACCGAGGCGGCCCGGAGATTCGATCAGCATCGCGGCGCTGATCAAACGCCCGGACGCAAAGGCGCCCAACACGCTGGCGAGCTGTAAAGAGTGCCTTTCCACATGGCTGGCGAGCCGGCGAACCTTCCGATCGGCAGATTGAGCGGGAGTCCCCGCCGCTGCCAAGAGCAGGCATAGAGCGTCGCCGCGCTTGGCGTCGGATTCATCCAGCGCTTCAATGGTGAAAGATTCGACCGGCTCCATTTACCTTTCCCGGGGCCCGCGGTTTCCAGGCGGGCTTCAAGGGTAACCAGCTCGGGGATTCCTGCTTCGCGGGCATGCACGCCGGGCCTTGCCGCATTGACTGCGCCGCCCTTCGACTGGACACGGCGCCTAGCGATTCCCTCGACCGCTGCGCTCGAGCCTTCCGGGCGGCACCCCGGCCTCGAAGCCCCGGACGTTCAGCTCGCTCCTGGGGACCACGACCAGGTGGTAGGGGCTGGCCGGGGCGAACCCTCCAGGGGTGTCCGGCCGGGGAAACCGCTTCTCCACCCGGGCCCGCAGCACCGATCCGTCGCGCCAGACCTGCCGGATGCGGATCGCGTAGTCGTCCGACGGCGTCGGCCCCATCGCCGCCAGCAAGACCATCTCGTGGCCGAAGTCCACCGGACCGGGATCTACGGGCAACATGGCCAGCGTCCCGGGATCGTGAACCACGAGTCGCAACCGGCGGGTGATCGACGAGAAAGCCCCCGACTTCTCCCGCAGGATGGGCAGCTCCTGCCCGTCGGCAACGACGGTCACCTCAGAGCGGGGTGCGGTCGTACACCCGGCGGCAAGAAGCCAGACCGGACCGGACGCCATCAGCATCGCCGACAGGCTCGCGCTCTTCATGCGCGGATTGTACCCGTCACGGCTGCGGGCTCAAACAGCTTGGGGCGCTGCGACTTCCTACCAAAGTCTCCCTGGCGTCTCGGTTGCACGTCGGCACCGGGCATCTATAATCCAGCCTGACTTGGTGGGGACTTCGGCTGGTGTGGTCCACGGCGGTACAGCGTCTCATTCCGCAACGTTGGGCAATGGTCGGCGCGGCGGCGTGGGTGGCCGGGTGTAACCCAGGTGCCGACAGCCTCCTGGTGCGGCTGGAATCGCCGGACCCGGCGGATCGAATCCGGACGATCCTTGCGGTCACAGGGGCCCCGGCGGGCGTTGACCGGCAGGAGGTTACCGCGGCGCTGGTCGATCGTCTGGACGACGAGGACGAGGCGGTCCGCTTCTTCGCCATCGCTGCCTTGGATCGGTTGACGGGCCAACGGTTTGGCTACCGTTCCTGGAGCCCGCCTGGGACGCGAACATCGGCCGTGGATCGGTGGAGGGCATATGTCAGCGGGGCCCGGGGCCAGCCGGGCATCGGCGGACCCGCCGACTGAGGGCCCCGACAAGCCGCCAGCGGGACCGACAGCATCATGAGCGAATTGATCAGAGAGATTCGTCGTTCGCCTGAGGGAACCGTCGTCGAGGCGCACGGGGAGATCGACCTGCGTCATCAACCCGAGTTTCAAAAGGCGCTGACGGCCGTCTGCGCCGAAAAACCGGCGGTGCTGGTGATTCACCTGGCCGAGGTGGACTACATGGATTCCTCGGGGGTGGGAACCCTGGTCAAGATATCGCACACCGTCAAGGGCTACGGGGGCAAGCTGGTATTGGCGGCCCCGAAACCGCGGGTGATGAGCATCTTCGAGATCACCGCCCTGGACAAATACTTCACCATCGTGGCTGACGAGCAAGAGGCGCTGGGTTCATGAGTGCGGCACCCGTTTCGGAAGATTCGAGGCGCTCCGGTCTGCGCGTTGCGGTCGAGTCGGTGGGTCGTGCTGCGGACGCCCAGGCCCGAGGTGTCCGCCGGCGGGTGTCCTTCGTGGGCGGGCTGGCGGCCCTGCTGGGCACGACCACCCACTGGTGCTACCGCGGAATGTTCGTGCCCGGGATCAGGCTGCGGCGGGCGGCGCTGGCCGGCCAAATGGTGCGCATCGGGACCAGGGCCGTCCCCATCGTCGTGCTCGTGCAGGTCTTCATCGGGATTATCCTGGCCCTGCAGATGGCGCCCACGCTGGAGAGCTACGGCCAGCTCGAGCGCGTGGCGGACGTAATCGCCATCGCCATCGTCCGTGAGCTGGGGCCACTGATCACCGGCATCGTGCTGAGCGGTTTCGCCGGGGCCTCCATCGCCGCGGAGATCGGGGCCATGGTCGAGTCGGAGGAGATCAAGGCCTTGCGGGCCCACGCCCTGAACCCGTTCCACTTTCTGGTGGTTCCACGATTTCTGGCCACGGTGCTCTCGCTGGTGGGGCTGGCCGTCATCGCCGACGTGGTGGGCGTCTTCGGAGGGTTTCTGACCGGCTGGTGGGTCCTGGACGTTCCCGCCCAGACCTACCTGGACCTGACCCGCGAGGCCCTGGAGTTGAAGGACTATTTGACCGGGCTGTTCAAGGCGGGCGTGTTCGGGGTGTTGATCGCCATGATCGCCTGCTACGAGGGCCTGCACGTCAGCGGCGGGGCCGTCGGCGTCGGTCGGGCCACCACCGCCACCGTGGTCAAATGCATAGTGGCCTTGATCGGCACGGATGCCGTCTTCACCGCCGTCTTTTACGCCTGGGGAATCTGATGCCGGATCCGGCCGTGGTCATCTCCGTGGCCGACCTGGTCAAGTCCTTTGCCGACACCGAGGGCGGCCAGATCCGGGTGCTCGACGGGGTGACCTTCGACGTCCTCCGCGGCGAGACCCTGGTCATCATGGGCGGCAGCGGGTGCGGCAAGAGTACGCTGCTCAACTGCCTGATCGGCGAGTACCAGGTTGACTCCGGACGAATCCTGTACCGAACCAAGGATATGGCCGAGCCCTGCGACATCACCGGGGCCTCGGAGGTGGAATTCAACGAAATCCGCAAGCGTTTCGGAATCCTGTTCCAGAGCGGAGCTTTGTTCAACTCGCTGACCGTGGCCGAGAACGTGGCTCTGCCGCTCGAGGAGCACTCCGAGGTCGATCCCGCGGTGATCGATTTCGTGGTCACCATGAAGCTGCAGCAGGTCAAGATGCTGGCCCACCGCGACAAGCTGCCCGCCCAGCTTTCCGGCGGTCAGAAGAAGCGCGCCGGGCTGGCCCGGGCCACGGCGCTGGACCCCGAGATCCTCTTCTACGACGAGCCCTCCGCCGGGCTGGACCCGGTCACCAGCGCCGCCATCGACAACCTGATGATGGATCTGTCCAAGAAGCTGCAGGTGACCTCGGTGGTGGTCACGCACGAGATGGACAGCGCCTTCCGGATCGCCGACCGGATGATCATGCTCGAAAAGGGACGGGGCCTGCGGTGCGGACCCCGCCGGGAGTTCGAGAGCCTGCGGGATACCCCCCGCGAGACGTTGAGCGACCCCAGCGACCGGTTGATCAACCAGTTCCTCAACGGGCACGGCGCCGGCCCCTTGACCGATGCGGAAGGGATGACCGAGTTCGAGAAGTTGATCGGCGTGCGGTAGGATCGTTTGGGTTATGGCCAAGCAGCGGAATTACTTCTCCCTGGGCCTGTGGGTCCTGGCCGTGCTGGCCCTGTTCTTTGCAGCGCTGATCTTCATCGGCGGGCGCCAGTGGGGTCGGGCCTACCGGGCCTACACTCTGCGCTACCCGGTCAACTTCGCCCTGCCCGACGAGATCAAACCCGGGGCGCAGATTTACTGCGGCGGGACGCCGGTGGGGCGGGTGGAGGGCATCAAGCTGCGGGCCGTCGAGGGCGAGGCCCCGGCCTCTTCGCTGTGGGCCTATCTGGATATCAGGGTCAACCGCACCGTCGAGCTGCGCAGCGATTGCTCGATCGTCGCCCGCGGCCTGCTGCTGGGCGGCGGGGGCAAGCTTATCATCACGGACCCCGGACGGGGCGGCACGGTGCTGGACGAAGGAGCGGTGATCGACGGAGCGCCGTCGGGCTCGGTGGATGCGGCCATCGACGCCCTCAACGCCGAACTCGATCCGCGCAACCCGGCCGGTCTGCTCACCACCATCAAGGCCCAGCTCGATCCCGCCGACGTGCACGGCATTCTGGGCAAGGTGCACGGCTCGCTGGATGACCTCAACGCCATGACCCGCAGTCTTGCCCGCCAGCTCGAACCGGCCGAGCGCGATGCCCTGCTGGCCAAGCTGCACGCCGTGCTCGACAACGTCAACGCCGCCACACGCCAGTTGCGCGAGCAGATGCAGGCGGGGGGGGATGCGACCCTGCTGGCCAAGGTCCACGCGGCCCTGGACGGGCTGAACCGCAGCCTGGCCGGGGTCTCCGGCATGGTGGAGGAGAACCGCCCGACGATCCGTGAAGCCCTGCAAGCGGTCCAACGCACGGCCGACACCATTGAGCATGGGGTCGCCGAGCCGATCGCCACGGAGCTCAACCTGGCCAACACGCAGAGTTTGCTGAACCAGTTGCACCGCTCCTTCGAGAAGATCAACGTCTCCCTGGCCGACGTGGAGGTGATCAGCGACAAGACCAAGACGGTGGTCGTGCTCAACGAGGACCGCTTCAACCAGTTGATGATGAACATCTCGGAGACGGCTGCCCATCTCAAGGGCGCCGCTAAAGACCTGCGGCGTAACCCCTGGCGGCTGTTCTACCGCCCGTCATTGGAAGAGACCAAGCAGCTCAACATTTTCGATGCCGCCCGGGAGTTCGCCGAGGCGGCTTCGCGACTGGACGACTCAGCCACACAACTGTCTGCCCTGATGAAATCCTACGGCGGGGTCATCCCGACCGACGATCCGACTTTGGCCGAGGTCCGGGCGCGACTGGAACAGACCTTCGAAGACTACACCCGGGCCGAGGAGGCCCTCTGGAAGCAGCTCGATGTTCGCTAGTGCTGCGACGCACATGAATCGATGGATTGAGGGTGGCACGGTCAAGCGGGGCATGGTGATCGGCGCCGGACCGGAGTCACCTGTTAGGCTGTGAAGGAACTGCGCCGACGAAGAACCGAGCTTGGCCG
>Ga0114922_10002505_pt1 | contig 17233 bp, 12 predicted proteins | sample AartaG_FD_100975 | JGI IMG/M metagenome (GOLD analysis project Ga0114922, IMG submission 100975) | Deep subsurface microbial communities from Aarhus Bay to uncover new lineages of life (NeLLi) - Aarhus_00045 metaG | ecosystem: Environmental > Aquatic > Marine > Oceanic > Sediment | place...
AAATGTGAAACGGCCCTCGAAGTCCTCGAATTCGTCCATGACGGCCTTGAAAAGGGGGCAATCGGTATCAATCTGGGTCGGAACGTATGGCAAGACGAACATCCGGTGGCCATGGCAAGAGCCTTGCAAGCCCTCATTCATGAGAATTTGAGCGTTAAGGAAGCGAACGAGTTGTTCAATAGTATGGTATGAAATTGTTCAGCCACCAAGACTCAAAGGCACAAAGTTTAAATAGGTAGTATTTAAGAGAAGCATGGTATTGATTCCATTTCAAGTTCAATTTAACATCAATTATACTTAATTAATTCTTTCTTTGTGGCTTTGTGTCTTGGTGGCCTATCAATTAAAGGTCAAAAGAAATATCAATTCTTCAGCGGAGGCTTTCATGCGCGTAGCAATGTATTACAATAATAACGATGTGCGAATAGAGGAGATGGGGACACCCCGGATCGGGCCCGGGGAGTTATTGGTCAAAGTGATCGCCAGTGGTCTCTGCGGTTCCGATGTGATGGAATGGTATCGACTCAAAAAAGCTCCCCTCGTACTGGGCCATGAGATCGCCGGAGAGGTTGTCGAAATCGGAGAGACCGTTACGAAATACAAGGTTGGCGACAGGGTCTTTGTTTCTCATCACATCCCCTGTAATACCTGTCGTTACTGCCTCAATGGCCAGCATACCGTCTGCGAGACCCTGCATACGACCAACTTCGATCCAGGAGGCTTTTCAGAATACCTTCGCGTACCGGAATTGAATGTCGATCGGGGTGTGTTTTTACTTCCCGACGAAATGTCATTTGAAGAAGGAACCTTCATCGAACCCCTGGGATGCGTTGTTCGGGGGCATCGATTATCCCAACTCCAACCGGATCACACAGTCCTCGTCCTGGGAAGTGGTATATCAGGACTCCTCAACATCGCTCTGGCCCGGACCCTGGGGGCGAGTCCGATCATTGCCACAGACATAAACGAGTACCGTCTCCATGCAGCCGGGCGTTTCGGCGCCGATGGTGTCATTCATGCCGGTGAAGATGTGCCGACCCAACTGAAGCAAATGAACGATGGCAGATTGGCCGATCTGGTCATTATCTGTACCGGTGCATTCTCCGCCTTCACCCAGGCCTTAGAATCCGTGGATCGAGGTGGAACCGTTCTGTTCTTTGCACCAACGGAACCGGGTGCCGATATTTCTATCCCGGTCAATGATTTCTGGCGCAATCAGATCACGTTGATGACTTCCTATGGGGCTGCTCCTCTTGACCTTTCAGTGGCCACGCAACTGATTCGTGCCCATAGAGTACCTGTCAATGAGATGATTACACATCGATTAAGTCTATCAGAGGCAAGTGTTGGTTTCAGGCTGGTCGCCGAGGCGGGAGAATCAATAAAGGTAATTATAGAACCGCAAAGATAATCTACTGGCTACTGGCTGCTGGTTTCTGGTTACTGGTTAAATAAGAATCATCGGTATGAATTATTAACCATATACCAGTGACCAGTAGCAAGTAACCAGAAGCCAGTTCAGATTTCATTGATCTTTATAAAAATATCCTTTTTAACTTCTTCAATCCACTCATTGAGAACGTTCTGCCTTTTCATGGCCAATGTCCAATCCTGGATCTGATCCCAATCACCCTCCAGGGAGATCTTCCGGGCTTCGGTCCGGCCTTCTAATTTGACAATATGATAACCAAATTGAGTCTTAAAGGGATGTGTGATTTCACCGACCTGCAATGTATCCACAGCACTCTTGAATGCCTCGATCTGTAGCTCTTCCAGGGGAAGCCATCCCAGATCCCCACCCATTTCTTTAGTCGACAGGTCCTGAGAAAATTCCTTGGCCAACTCTCCAAAATCTTCACCGCTTAATGCTCTCTTCCGACTATCACTCAATTTATCCAATACTTCACCTTCGTCCCGGGAGGTCACTTCGATCCTGATGAGTATGTGGCGCATGTTCGCCTTTTCCCCCCGCTTCTCAATCATCTGAATAAGATGGAAGCCAACCGGCGTCTCCACGACGTCCGATACTACACTGGGTTCCAACTGAAATGCAACTTCCTCGAAAGATTGAAAAAGAGTACCCTTTTCTACGAAACCCAATTCTCCCCCGTTCCTGGCAGAACCGGGATCCTCAGAATATCGTTTTGCAAGCTCTCCGAAATCCTCTCCCCGCCGTATCAATTCTTGTATTTCTCTTATCCGTCCCATAGCCGTCAGTTTTGATGTTTCACCCGCCTGGAGTTCGAGTAAGATATGGCGGACATTCACCATGGGTTTTTGATCGGGTAAACTGTCTTTCATTGTCTCGTAAAACGATTCCACCTCATGACGGGAAGCCTTTACATTCATCAACTTCTCCTGTTGTACAGCCTGAACAGTGAGTTGTTTACGAATTTCATCCCGATAATCCTTTTTAATATTCTTTATGGGCGAACCAAAATAAGCCTCCAGTTTTTCCTTGGATCCAAGCTGATTGATGAGTTGTTGAATTCTTTCATCCAGGGCGGCTTCGACCTGTTGGTCTTCCACAACGATTGTATCCTCAACCGCTTTTACCAGGAGTACCTTTTCGTTGATGAGGTTTTGAAGAACATCCTTTTTCAGTTTCTCAAATTCCTCAACCTGAGTTTGTGGGTTGAGTCTCATCTGCATAGCCAGATTCTGGCTTGTCCGAAGTAAATCAGATCGGAGGATAATCTCATCACCTACAATAGCAACAATACCATCGATTATCTCCTGACTCCATAATAATGTGTTCAGGAGGAGTGCAACACTAATCCCTCCAATTAAGCTGATTTTTTTTATCACTTTCCTATTCCTCCAAACCTTCACTCCCGGATTGAACTGTGAGAGTATCCACATTCTCTCTTATATTGTTAGGTACGGGCACATATACTTTCGTCTTATTCTGTAACTGGAATAACAAATCACTGTATACAGAGCGTTCCTTATTAATCCGAAGAAGTTGAAATATCTCATCGTGAACATCGGATAAATCCTTAAAATCACCCTTCACGCGCTTCTTCATCACTTTCAAAATATGAAAACCATAATTGCTGGAAAATACTCGAGAAACTCTTCCTTCGGCATACCGAAAAGCATTTCGTTCTATTTCAGGTATGACTTCGTCTTTCCTCATAAACCCCATATGACCGCCTCTGTCCTTAAAAATGCCGATGGAATTTTCCCTGGCCACATCCTCAAAGGGCTTCCCGGCAATAATCTCCTGACGCGCAATATCGGCTTCGGCCTGTGTTTTCGTTAATATATGGAGAGCGCTAACTTCATCTTCAGCGACTAGGAAATCCTCTTTATTCTCTTCATAATATGATTCGATCTCCTCCTCAGTAATCTGCACTTCTTGTGCAAAAGTTCTTTCAAGCAATTTTTGGACAAGAAATTCTTTCTCTACCTGTTCCAATTCCCAGCGTAGCTCAACCGATTCATCCAAATCCATTCGTTTCGCTTCCTGATAGAGAAGTTCCCTGTTTACCCATCGATCGATGAAATCACTTTCCCGATCCGCGCCCATGCCCCCCCAGGACATCTTTTGCTTCATTTCTGTCCGCCTGAGGGCGGTATCACCAACCCTTGCAACGATTTCGTCATCCGGAGACCGCCCCTGACACCCTAAAATAATGAAAACCATTATTAAAAAAAGGGGGGCTTTATATTGGTTCCCCTTTTCAAATATTTCAAGAGGATTCACGGACAGCATCTTCCAAAACCTTTTCATATGTTTGCACACCGTATTCTTTCCTCTTTTCAGATATCCATGCCGCTTCCTTTGTCCTTCTGAGGGTATTTCTTAGATCACTCAAAACCCTATTCTGTACCTCTTCGTAAGACTTCACTTTTGCAGGTAGTTTATCCAGAAGTTTAATAATTGAATAACCACGATTATTCTTTAAGGTGACGGGCCCTGCAATCTCTCCCTTTCGAAGATTAAAAGCTTCCTCTCCGACGGCCCCCCACCTTCCTCGACCGAAATAATTTAAAATGCCGGCTTTCTTCTTATATCCGGATCGTTCTGTATACTCCTCGGCCAACTCATCAAAATTCCTCCCGGCTTTGACCCAAACGGCAATTTTTTTTGCCAATTCCTCATCCCTGACCATTATCTCCTGAACTTTTACTTTCTCGGATTCCGAATATTTTTTTCCCTTGTTTTCCTCATAATAAGCCGTGAGTTCCTCATCAGAAGGTTGTATTTCCCCATATATATACTGCTGAACGACCAGTTGGACCATCTCCCTTTCCATGACATCCTTTAATTCTAGTTTGAGAGTCTTATCGTTACCCAATCCTTTACTCACGGCTTTTTCTGATAACATATCTCCCATTAACCATTGCTCGATGACGGTCTTTAACCTCGCAGGATTATCCATCGGGAGACGAGTGTGGGCTGGAAAAGTATTCAGTTTCTCCTGAAAGGTTCCAATGGTAATCTCTCCACCTTGATAGTGCACAAGAGGTCTCATTTTCTCTTCCGCACTCAAGGTTTCTAAACTATCGAGGATCACATTCCTTGTTGGATTATTTATGGACTTCATTTGTTCGACAAGATTGGCCAATACACCCTCATGCCACTGAACATGATTCTTTTCCATGAGATCGCTCCAATAGATCCTCGCTCTGTCCGAAAGTACATTCCGATTGGCCGTCACCAACTGTCGCTTAATTTCCTCTCGCGCCTGGGAGTAAGGTTTCCGTTCCTTATTCCGAATCTCCTCTACTTTAATAATTTGATAACTTAAATCATCCTTGAGAAGATCTGACGCTTGACCTACCCGCATTGAAAATGCAGCACGCCGAACCGGGTCCTTCTTTATTGTATATGTGAGGGGCTTTATCAATCCTCCGTTCATTGCCGAGCTTTTATCCTCAGAAAATTTTCTGGCCAGCTCTGCAAAATCTTCACCGGATCTGACTCTCTGAAGGACTTTCATAGCATTTTCTTTTATCTTCTCTTCCTCTTCAGGAGATGTCTTTGCCGGACATAAAAACGCGATCGTTCTAAGCACGACCTCTTTACCTGTTTGAGCGTAGAACTCCCTTATATCCGATTCTTTCACAACTCGATCGATAATTTCTGTTTCATAGAGCCTGTTAATCAAACGCTGCGTACGAACCGGTCTTATTTTCTCCAATACCGTAGAATCTTTGTCCAGGCCCATCTCATAAGCCGATATCACTTTTATGCGCTGGTCGACCATTCGCTCCAGGTGTTTTTTCAATTCCGGTAAATCGGTCGCTTGCAGAGCTGCTTTTGATCTCCTCTTAGAAAAGTCTTCCTTCAATTCCTGAATCGTTATGCTCTCGCTTCTTCCGACTTGTGCGACAACAGGTTCCCTTCTTGAACACCCTGCGAAAATGACCAACATATAGACAGCATTCAATCCTAACATAATAGTCTTATATAATTTCATATGTCCTCCATAAGTATACATATATCAACATTCGGAAAATATACAGAATCAACCCCAGCTTTGCAACAACTTTTTAATATAGGACAGAGGTTCTTCATCCTGTATCTTCATCCGTAAGCCAAACTCCTTTTCTTGAATAAAGTGGATGGGTATGGGGGATGAATCGATCATTGAACGAAGGTGGTTTGATAAAAGTTCCGGCGTAGAAAAACTTTCAATCCACTCTTCATCAAAGAAGATTTTTAAAGTGTGATCCTTCAGAACGATCTGCTTCATTCCCATCTTCTCGCTATGGATTCGCAGACGTGCCACCTCTAAGAGATACTCCGCTTCCAAGGGGAGTGGACCAAATCGATCGCGACATTCTTTTGCAAATGCATCAATGTCCGGAAGACGCTGAACAGTCGATAATCGTCGGTAAAGATTCACTCGTAAACTCTCATCCGGAACATATGATCCCGGAAGGTAGGCGGGTAAATCCACATCGATCCGGCATTCGGTTCTGGTCTGTGAGACGCCTTCAGATTCCGTTTCCTCGCCCTTCAATTCATAAACCGCTTCGTTAACCAGCTTGGAATAAAGATCGAATCCCACGGCATCTATGTACCCGCTCTGTTGAACACCCAACAGGTTCCCTGCACCCCTGATTTCCAAATCCCGTAATGCAATCTGAAATCCAGAACCCAGTTCGGTGAATTCCTCGATTGTGCGAAGGCGTTTCACCGCCTCGTGGGTTAGAAACCGGAATGGGGGTGTTAGGAGATATGCATATGCCCTCTTCTCTGATCGTCCCACTCTTCCTCTCAGTTGATAGAGTTGAGCCAAGCCCAATCGGTCCGCTCGGTTAACAATGAGTGTATTCACATTAGGCATGTCCAGACCAGACTCGATGATCATCGTCGCTACCAGGCAATCATATTTCCCGTCGCCGAATTCAAGCATGACGCGCTCTAATTCTCTTTCCACCATTCTTCCATGAGCAACGGCGAGATGAATCCCGGGGACCAGCCGCCTGACCATCCTGGCCACAGCATAAATAGACTGAATCCGATTGTGGACAAAGAAGATTTGTCCGCCTCTTGACATTTCCCGTTCCATCGCCTCAACCAAGACACCTTCCTCGAAAGTTGCAACCTCTGTGATAATAGAAAGACGATCCTTGGGAGGCGTCGTAATGAGGGACATATCTCTGATGCCCAGCAAGGAAAACTGAAGTGTCCTTGGAATGGGTGTGGCAGATAGGGAGAGAACATCCACTGTGTTTCTGAAGGCCTTCAGTCGCTCTTTATGGCGAACCCCAAAGCGCTGTTCCTCATCGATGATGAGCAGGCCCAGGTCTTTAAATCCCATGTCTTTCGAAAGCAGGCGGTGCGTTCCGATGACGATGTCCACCGTTCCTAGCTTTAACTTTTCAACAATCTCTTTCTGTTCTTTGCGATTACGAAACCGGGATAGCATCTCTATGTTCACAGGAAATCTGGAGAGTCGTTCCTGAAAAGTCCGAAAATGTTGTTGGGCCAGAAGGGTCGTTGGAACAAGAATCGCCACCTGTTTCTCTTCAGTCACAGATTTGAAAGCTGCACGAATGGCCACTTCCGTTTTCCCATACCCAACATCACCGCAAACGAGACGATCCATCGGACAGGGCCTTTCCATATCCCCTTTGACCTCCTCTACGGCTCTTGCCTGGTCCCTTGTCTCTTCGTACAGGAATGTCGCTTCCAATTCTCTCTGCCATGGAGTATCTGGTGAAAATGCATGTCCAGGCAAGGCCGACCGTGCTGAGTAAAGAACGATCAATTCATCGGTTATTTTTTTAATCGCTTGTTTTGTCTTGGCCTTTAGTCTTTCCCATTTTCCACTGCCTAATTTACTCAGACTGGGCTGAATCCCATCCCGGCCCGAATACTTCTGTACTCTCCCCATTTTATCAATGGGGACAAAGAGTTTATCCTCATCCTGATATCGGATTGACAGACACTCTCTTTCAATCTCCTTCACGGTAATCTTTTCCAGTCCTTGATACTTCCCAATTCCATGATCGATGTGAACAACAAAGTCGCCTCTCTTCAGAGACGATAGTTCCCGTATGGGGACGCCGAGATGAAACCTTTTCCGCCCTCTCCTCCTCAGCGAACGTCCAAACAGATCGTTTTCTGAATAGACCGCAAATCCAGATGAGGGTAGGTCAAAACCCTGTCGAATCATCCCCACATCAACCTTGAGATCAGGGACACGTTCTTCATCCAAATCCAAAAACTCAATGACTCTGTCTCTATGGTCCAACTGCTCACAAAGAATGAACACGTCACGACGTGCATCACAGAGGGACGCCAGACTTTCTCTTATTTCTACTGCCGTACTTCCCAGATGGCGAATCTCTTTCCCTCCAAAATCCACAATATCCTTGGGAGATAACAAAGTATGGTAGGCAATGGATTGATTATTTTGAAAAAGCGTTTCCCATTCGGCCAATTGGAGAAGATTTTTCCTCTCCTTTTTGAGCTCTTTCTCTATCTGGCTTTTTATGAGCTCGGGATCTTCCCAAAAAACGATTGGTTCATCAGAAAAATAGGTGAATAGGGACACCGAATGGTCCGTCCATGTAGGCGGAGAAGGTAATAGACGAAGTGTTTCTTCTTTTCCTGTCGAAAGTTGGGTGCCGACATCGAATGTACGAATCGATTCGATCTGGTTTCCAACAAATTCCACTCGATATGGCTCGTTACCGGTGAAGGGAAATACATCTAGTATGCCCCCCCTCATACTGATCTCACCGGTCCTCTCTACCATACTCTCCCGGGAGTACCCAAAACCGACAAGTCTCGCTGCAAGCTCGTGTAAATCTTCCCGGTAGCCATTGGAGAGTTCGATCCATTCTTTCTTTATCGTTTCGGGTCGAGGAAAGCCCTGTATAATTCCCCCGGAAGAGGTGACAACGACACTCAACGTTCCGGAAAGAAGATCCCCGATGACCCGCATCTGTAAGCCCGCCCGACGTGGATTGAGGATCAAAGGACTATCGATATCCTCTTCTCCTTCAGGAAAGAAGGCTATTTTCTCTTCACCGATCAAGGATGCTAATTCATCGAACTCTAACTCGGCCTTGTTCCGATCTGGCAACACCACCAACAGGGGACGATGGAAATTTTCAAGTAAGAGAGAGAGAAATAGAGATTTCAGGGATCCCGGAAGACCTTTCAGACAAAAGCTTGTCCCGGATAACGTCTTGTTATTAATAGACTTTTGCTCTGCCGCTCTCCAAACACTCGATTTAATTGTGTCTAAACAATTGCCCATATCTTTTTAAATTTTTTATCAATATAAAATCTTGAATTTCTACTGGTTGCTGGTCACTTGTTTCTGGCCACTGGTATCTGGGTAATCGTCAATACGGTTTATTCTTATTTGTTTTTATCTAACCAGCAACCAGTGACGTCATGCGAGTCATGCGCGCGGCCAACCGACAGCGACCTGCCACCAAAACCATATGTTCGTTGTTGCTAAATCCTTTCCGCACTCCTCAGACTTTCTTGGACACCGGCAATCCACCAAAGCACAAATAACCTATGATTGAATAACAAAGTGGCCGCGGCGCTTGCACTTGCGTGTTATCTGTGTACAATGAGTTTATCATAAATTTCAATTGACTTTATCTTCAATATTTTTGTATATTAAATGTACTGAAAATGTCATTACAATTTAAAATTAACCTCTGGAGTAACAAATGGCGAAAACAGCAATTATTCAAGCCCGGATTGATCCTGAAATAAAAAATAAAGCCCAAAATGTATTTAAAAAATTGAACATCACCATGTCTGAAGCGATCTCTATGTTTCTAACTCAAGTGTCGCTGAATAGCGGAATACCGTTTGAAATTAAAATCCCCAATGAACTTACTGCTGAAACGCTAAAAAAATCTGAAAAAGGGGAAGAACTCCATAAAGTAACCAATGTCGACGAACTGTTCAGGGAGTTGGATAAGTGAATATTTATTATACATCCCAGTTCAAAAAAGATTATAAAAGAATAAAAAAACAAAATAGAGACCTCAGAAAATTACGAGATGTTATCGAAAAATTATCAAATCGTCAAAAGTTAGAACCAAAATTCAAAGACCATAAACTCACCGGAGAATGGAAAGGTCACCGTGATTGTCACATCGGACCAGATTGGATTTTAATATATCGTCTCACCGAAAACGAATTATTCCTCGAAAGAACAGGACCACATTCTACACTCTTCAAATAGTCTTTCTTGCACAGATAACCAGAAGCCAGTAACCAGTAGCAAGTAGCCAGAGACCAGCAGCCGTAGAATAATCACCCCCACTCCACCGACACAACAATACCCTGTTTGAGTCGAGAGACGCTGGGAAAGGGATTATATTGAAAACAGTTTATCGCTTTGATTCCCAGGCCCGGCGCCCCGTTTTCCAATTGTTTCAATTCCTCTTCAATACGCGAGCCTTTAATGACGATGAGTTTTCCTCGTCGAGGCTTAAGGTGATTCTTGCTCCATTTTGCCAGAGTCACCAAATCCGTTACGGCCCGACTGATGATAAAATCGATGGGATGACACTCGTCCTCGAGTTCTTCAATCCTTCCCTGCACAATCTCGACATTTTTCAAATGGATGGCCTCAACAATATGACGAAGGAAAAGGACCTTCTTCCGCTTCGACTCCACAAGAACGATCCTAAGATCGGGTCGAACAAGCTTCACCGGAATTCCGGGAAATCCGGCTCCAGAACCCAGATCCATAATCCTGGCCTTCTGTGGAAACGATACAATTTTCACCAATCCCAATGATTGAAGGAAATGGCGCGTCACGATTCGGGCTTCATCCTTTCGGGAGATGAGATTGATCTTCTTATTCCACTCAAGCAGGATATCCTGGTACTTTGAGAAATCCCGGATCATCCCTGGATAGACAGACATGCCTTCATCGTTAAGTGCTGTTCTCAACAGTCCGATGTGTTCCACGTGGAACATTTCCTCATGCTGCGGAAGCTTTTTCCAGATACAATGTTAAAACTGAAATATCCGCCGGTGAAACTCCCGATATCCTGGCCGCTTGCCCCAGGGAGACAGGACGAACTTGTCCGAGCTTTTCTCTGGCTTCCTTCGAAAGAGCCGAAATATTGTCATAAGCAAAATTCTCGGGTATGTGCCTCTCTTCCATTCGCTTGAATCTATCGACCTGTTCCCTTTGACGCTTGAAATATCCCTCATACTTAACTTCGATCTCTACCTGTTCCACGATCTCTTTTCGCAGATCACCCAGTAGTTTCATCAGTTTTCCGATTTCTGAAATCGTTCTCAAATCTTCCATTCGTACTTGAGGCCGCTTCAACAACCGAAATATACTCTGCCGAGATTCGAGGGGTGTTGTACCAAGATTTTCAAGAATAGGATTTATAATATTCAGGTCCGGCTTGATATGATGAACCTCCTCGAGCAACTGTTTTATGAAAGCCCCTTTCTCTTCCACTCTGGCAAATATCTCGTCCGGTATTAAGTCCATTCGATGGCCTTGGTTCATCAGCCTGAGATCGGCATTGTCCTGTCGAAGAAGCAAACGATACTCTGCCCTTGACGTGAAGAGGCGGTAAGGTTCATTCGTTCCCTTAGTTGCTAAATCGTCAATGAGCACTCCGATATATGCTTCGGATCGGTCAAGCAGAAAGGGTGCCTCGTCTCGTATCTTCAGAACCGCGTTGATCCCGGCCATGAGGCCTTGAGCAGCCGCCTCTTCGTAGCCCGACGTTCCATTAATCTGACCGGCGAAAAAAAGACATGGAATCCGCTTTGTTTCCAGTGTCGGCGTTAGTTGTGTCGGTGGAAAAAAATCATACTCGATAGCATATCCAAGACGCGTCACTGCAGCCTCTTCCATTCCGGGGATCGTCCTCAATGCCTGAATCTGCACATCTTCGGGCAAGCTTGTAGCGAAGCCATTTACATAATATTCACTGGATCGTCTTCCTTCCGGTTCGAGAAAAATCTGATGCCTGTCTTTCTCCCCGAATCGAACGATCTTATCCTCGATGGATGGACAATACCGTGGACCCACCCCTTTGATTTTTCCCGAATAGAGAGGCGACCGGTCCAAGCCTGATGCCAGGATATCATGAGTCCCATTGTGAGTGTATGTCAGATAGACTGGTAACTGATCTATATCGATTCTTTCCGTTCGCCAGGAAAAAGGTCGCGGTTCTTTATCGCCATGCTGAACTTCCATCCTAGAAAAGTCGATACTCTGACCGTCGACCCTGGGTGGCGTGCCTGTTTTCAATCTGCCAGGCTCAAACCCTAAATCCCGCAAACTCTCTGTTAATCCGACAGCAGGAAACTCACCTGCCCTGCCTGCAGGAAAACTATCGAGTCCAATGTGAGTGAGCCCATTGAGGAATGTCCCACAAGTGAGGATGACCGATCGTCCTGCGATATGTCGACCTGTTTCCGTTTGGACACCCCCGATTTTTTGCCCTTGAAGCCAAACGCCTGTCACCATTCCCTGAAAAATGGTCAACCTCTTTTGGGACTCGAGGGCACATCGCATTCTCACCGAATACTCCAGCCGGTCTGCTTGAGCCCTCGGTGCCCAGACCGCAGGTCCCTTGGAGAGATTCAACATGCGAAACTGGATTCCGGTCTCGTCAATGGCCAATCCCATCTCTCCGCCGAGGGCATCAATTTCCCGAACGAGATGCCCCTTAGCCGGACCACCAATGGCTGGATTACAAGACATCTGAGCAATCGTCGGAATGCTCATCGTAATCAAGAGTGTTTTGACGCCCATACGGGATGCAGCCAAAGCAGCCTCGCAACCCGCGTGCCCCCCTCCTACGACGATGACATCATATGGTGTCTCGGAACCCTTCACTTTCATATCTCATTATTCAAATAAATATTAAAATAAAATCAACAAATCAAATCCAAAATGTTCCACGTGGAACATTACTTACCAATACAGAATTCATTGAAAATGTTGTTGAGTATGTCGGCCGAAGTCGTTTGGCCGGTGATTTCCCCGAGGGCATCCAATGCCCCCCGAAGATCCACAACAACAAACTCTTGAGACATTCCTTTTCGCAGAGAACTGACTGCTTTTCCGACTCCTTGTCTTGCCTTATCCAGACAGTCGCGATGGCGGATACGTGTGAGCACGACCTCTCCGACATGTGGTATCCCATCCGATAGCGCGGCCTTTTCCAAAACCCGAATGAGCTCCGGAAGTCCTTTTTGCTTGAGAGCAGAAACCTTTAGCACCAGCCCTTCGGGTGCCCATTTTTTTAATTGCCGAACATCTATCCTCTGAGCCAAATCGATCTTATTGATGATTTTGATTGTCTTTTTCCCGGTTTTTTCCACTAGAGAGACAAGAGACCTGTCCTCTTCGGTCAGAGGCTCACTACCATCAAAAACCAATAGCACAATATCCGATGCTCCCAGGGCTTGCCTCGCCCTCTGAACGCCATATTTTTCCACTTTATCCCGAGCTTCACGAATCCCTGCAGTATCGGTGATGATGAAAAGAAGTCCTTCAATGTCCAGAATATCCTCAACTGTATCCCGGGTCGTTCCTGGTATCTCCGTCACGATGGCTCTTTCCCGTTCCACCAAGCTATTCAGGACACTCGATTTTCCGACATTGGGTCGTCCAATGATGACCATGCGGATTCCCTCGCGACAAACCCTGCCCCGATCATAACTCGAGAGAATCGATTTCATCTCTTCTGACAGAGAATCCAGCATCCCAATCAATTCTTCCCTGGATAAAAATTCTATGTCCTCCTCACAAAAATCCAGTTCGATTTCAAGTAATGAACAGGCTTTGACGACGTGTTCCCGTATTTCTTTCAACCGTTCAGACAACCGTCCTTCTAATTGATATGCCGCCACCTTATGTGAGGCCTCTGTTCTCGCCCGTATGAGATCGGCCACGGCCTCTGCCTGACATAGGTCCATCTTTCCTTTAAGGAATCCCCTTTGACTAAATTCTCCGGGCTCTGCTGGACGTGCTCCTCGGGCAACATACAACTCCACGATTCTCCGACTCACGAACACGCCTCCATGACAACTGACCTCCACTACATCTTCCCCGGTAAAGGAATGCGGTTTCCGAAAAACCGTAAGAACGACTTCATCGATGGGCTCATCGCCTTCAACGATCCAACCATGATGTGCCTGGTGTCCTTTAGATATCGAAAGATCCCTGGAGCCTTTAAAAACTTTTTGAGAGATCAATATGGCCTCTGGCCCACTCACCCGGATCACGGCAATGCCCCCTTCTCCCGGTGGGGTGGATATGGCCACAATTGTATCGGTTAATTCCATGAATCGAAATTTTCCTAAAAGAAGAACCCCACCTTTTCAATTCTCAAGACGGGGTCTTCGTCAATTTCATTTTCAAAATATCTTAAATCTTCAGAATTCCAGATTTATTTATGTTTCCTGATGATGAGTTCCTGTGCAATGGTGAGGAGGTTGAACATGAGATAATAAAGATTGAGCCCTGCAGAGAATCGGTAAAACATGAACGAGAAAATGATTGGCATTAAATACGCCATCGCCTTCTGCTGAGGATTCTGAGTCGAGAGCTTCTGTTGGATGATCATGGTCGCTCCCATCAAAATCGGAAGCACATTGATATTTCCGATCATTGCATCAGGAGCAGATAAATCTGCAATTAACCCTCCGAGGAAACTGGCCTGTCTCAGCATGATCGTCGTCCGAAAGAGGTTGAACAGTGCAAAGAGAACCGGCATCTGTAAGAGCATTGGCAGACATCCCCCCATTGGATTCACACCATGCTGCTTGTAGAGCTTCATGGTTTCCTGATTTAATTTTTGTGAATCTTTCTTATATTTCTCTTTCAATGCACTCATCTTTGGTTGCAGTTCTTGCATCTTCCGCATCGATTGGAAGCTCTTTCTGGTCAAGGGATAAAGAACCACCTTTATTAAAATGGAAAAAATGACGATGGCCCATCCAAAATTGCCAACAATTCCATAGAGAAACTGCAGCGCATATAAAAATGCAATGCTGAATGGACGAATGAAGGACCAGCCAAAATTCATCATCTTTTCCAGTTGAACGCCCTGCCCTTTGAGTTGTGGATAATCCATGGGACCGATGTAAAGAGCGAATTTTGCCGTTTCTTCCATATGACCCGTGGACGGCATGGCCAACTGAACATGAAATCTTCTCCAATCTTTCAGTCCTTCATCTCTATAAGGAATCTTTGTTTTTTGCCCTTCAAGCCGGGCCGCTTTACCGAGAATTTCTCTGGGAATGAGGGCCATGAGGAAATATTTTGTGCGAACTGCCACCCATTGTGTACTCCCTTCTCGCAGCCCTGTACTCTTATCTTTTGTTTTGAGTAACTCTCCTCCCTGGAGGGCGTAGGCCTGATAGTAATGCATATCATCGCTGATACGTTCCGTGGGATGAAGACCGGAGGTCCACAAAACATCGTACCCCTGGCCCATATCCTGCCGGTCCAAATAACTGAACCTTACTTCCATATCCACTGCATAACTGTCGTCCTGGACTCTAAATTCCTTCTCGATTCTTCCACCTCCAGGTAAGTCCAGTCCAAAACGGACCTTCTGGAAATGCTTGCCATTCTCTACCCATTGAGAATCCAGGACCGTATTGAATACCATTTGTCCAAGATCCATTCTATTCCCCAATAGGATGGATAAATTCCCCTCTGCAGAATCCGGAATAAGTTCCACCCCTTCTCCCTCTTGATTGAGGTACTGCTTGAGTTTCCACCGCACCACAGTACCCCCCCCGAGAGAGGACAGTCTCCCTTCGAAAAGGTTGGTCACTAATTTGACAATATTGGTTTCAATATCATATTCCCGGCGAGCGACTTCACTCTGTGATTCAGACCTCTGAGCTGATCTCTGACTGTCTGCCAATGTTTGAGGCTGGACAGGTCTTTCCACACTTTCAACTGCTTCCCATTCTTGTTCTTGTACCAGAGAATCTGAAGGGCTCGGGGTTGATGGGCTTCTAACGCCAACCACTTTCCTCATATAAACCGGCCAAAGCAGAAAAACCGCTCCAATAATAATCAATGCCAGTATTGTTTTTTTATCCATACTTTTTTTCCAGGTTATTTTAATTCATCATTAATTCAAGGTACGGGATCGTATCCTCCGGGATTCAGGGGATGGCATCGGAGGAGCCGCTTAACGGTCATAAGAAGGCCGTGCATAATTCCATATTTTTCAATCGCTTGTGTTGCATAACGCGAGCATGTCGGATAAAACCGGCATGCTCGAGGTAATGCCGGAGAGACCCACCGCTTATATGATCTCAGCAAAGCCACTGCTAATTTTTTAATAATCAAATGCTTACCCCTGCCTTGCCAATGAATCCTTCAATATCTTTTTCTATTTCCTGTAATCTCGCATTTCTCGCTTCATATTTCGCTAATATAATAATTTTGTAAAACCCAATCTCGTGGCGGTGTTTACGATATGCTTCCCTCATCAAACGTTTCATGCGATTTCTTAAAACCGCCTTCCCGAATCGTCTGGGAACGGCAAATCCGACTTTCCGTTTATCCGCTTCCTTGTAAAAAAATCGCAAATATTTCTTCCCAAATCTCTTCCCTTCATGAAGTACCTCGCGAAAATCATCTCTCTTTCGAATAATCTCTTTCTTTGGCAATCGTTGATCGAGATGAATTAACTTATTCATCACTAACAGTAAGCCGGGTTCTTCCTTTGGCTCGACGTCTCTTCAAAATATGGCGCCCTGCCTTGGACGACATTCTTTCCCTGAAACCGTGCTTGTTCTTCCTCTTTCTATTGCTGGGCTGATATGTCCTTTTCATTTAATCGTTCCCCTCAATCAGTTATTAAAATGCGTATAAACTATATTAAAATAATGTTTTTTTATAAAAAAGCAAGTTATTTTCTTGTTTTTAACACATTGATAACGCCACACAGGCCCATGATATTGTTCCCAAGCCAAGCTGCCCAAAAAGGAGGTATACTTCCTTTTTGTCCCATCGTCTGACCGGTTTTGACGAGTCCGAAATAAAAAAAACAGACGACTAAACTGATCCCAAAGCCGACGGCCAGACTCTTCTTCCTCCTGTTATATGCGATAGGCACACTGAAGAGCACGATAATGAGATTACTCAACGGAAAAGCGATTCTCAGATGAAGGTCGGTTAACCATCGATAAACCTCCCCTCCCAATTGACGTACTTTACCCACGAACCGGACGAGTTCATGAAGCTCCATTTCATCGGGCTTTATCTGTGCCAATACAAGTTCCGCCGGGTCAAATTGAAAGTGAAATATCATGGGATGTTCAATGGGGAGTGCTTTCTCGATCTCTCCATCAAATAGTCTCTGATAACCCTCCCTCACAATCCAGGCGTGCCCGTTCCACTCCATAGAGGGCGAATCTAATCGAGAGACCAACCGGGATTCCCGAAAGGTTTCCACCTTCACCTGTCTGGCAATTTGTTTTTCGTCATTATAATACCCAATCGTCACAATTTTATCCGGCGGTTCCTGAATTTCCAAGTTTCTCAAACGTGTGGTTAACCGTCCACCAACTCGCCCCAGGCTGGTTCTTCGAATATCCTCCCTTTTTCGATTCGCTTGGATTGTGATCCCTTCGGATAATACAAAACATAGAAGGCTTACACCAAGCCCCATTCCCAAGAGTGATCCCATTACTCGATATAAACTATATCCCAGGGATTTCATTGCAACCAGCTCATTATGCCGGGCAAAACTGCCCACTGAAAAAATTGGGGCCATGAGA
>Ga0114922_10002506_pt1 | contig 17232 bp, 22 predicted proteins | sample AartaG_FD_100975 | JGI IMG/M metagenome (GOLD analysis project Ga0114922, IMG submission 100975) | Deep subsurface microbial communities from Aarhus Bay to uncover new lineages of life (NeLLi) - Aarhus_00045 metaG | ecosystem: Environmental > Aquatic > Marine > Oceanic > Sediment | place...
ACAAATGTTTTCCCCGCCTTCTAATGTCCCATCCAACACTTTTGCAATAACATCTTCAATGGGTCCAACGATACCTTGTATAACTTCGATTCCGTATTGACCAAAGAAACCAATTGCTCTATGACCTATTCCACCAACAATCATACATTTCGCACCTTGATCGTTTATGAAGCTTGGTATGCTCCCAACTTCGTGCCCAGGATTAGGTAACACTTTTTTATCAACTACTTTGTTATTTTCAATTGAAACAAATGTAAACTCTGGAGCCCGACCAAAATGTTGCGAAACGCTTCCCATTTCTGTACATATGGCTATTTTCAACTTTTTTATCACATCTTTCTTATTAATTATAATATAATATAAGTAATTATTTTGGATAATTATTCAAAATACTTAAATATTGTGTTTGATATTTGATTCATAGGATGTAATGAATAATGGATAATTATTCAAAATCTAATTTTAAAAAAAAAACAACAAATTAAATATAAGGAGATGATTATAAAATAATGCCTGGTGGAGATAGAACTGGTCCTAGAGGACTTGGAGCGAGAACTGGAAGAGGTTTAGGATATTGTGCGGGATACGACGCCCCGGGATATGCTTACGGTCCAGGATATGGTTATGGACGAGGTAGAGGACGAGGGATGGCATATGGTGCCGGACGAGGAAGAGGATATGGACGAGGATGGGCTTATAGAGAGCCGATTTATCAACCTCAATATATACCTACTGCCCCAGTTTACACTTCAAGAGTCCCATTAGAGCCAGTAGATAAATTAACAATGCTAAAACAGGAAAAGGATTACTTAGAATCCGAACTTAAAGGTATGAGTTCCGCACTAGAAGACATATCCAAAAGCATTGAAGATTTAGAAAAAAAAGAATAATTTTTTTTTTCATTTTTTTATATTTAAAATTTAAGAAGTCTAGAACATTTAATACTGAGTACGATGTCGCAAATAAGAGATACTTACGAAGATTACCTCAAAGCAATTTATATCGTATCCAAAAAAAATAGAGGAGGGTGGGTCTCAAATTCAGAAATTTCTAACTTTCTTAAAGTTAAACCCGCTTCAGTATCAAATATGCTATATAAACTCAAAGAGAATAATTACATACATTGGTATCCAAGGAAATCAGTAAGATTAACTACTAAAGGTAAAGAAATCGCGTTAACAACTATTAATAAGTATAACCATTTGAAGCACTTTTTTGAGGACATTTTAGGTGTTGAAAACACGTTTAAACTCGACGAAATTTGCTGTAAAATAGAGCATAGTATAACACCTGAGATATCTGATGCTTTAGAAAACCTTTCTCTTAAAGAAATTCAAGAAAATATCTAAAAAATAAACTCAAAATTTAAATCTTTTAGTAAGCAATTAGAAATCATGCCAGATATTAATTTAAAAGTAAACGATGAAAAAATTCCTTTAAACAATATTATGGAGAATATGTTAAAAAATCTGTTATTGGGATATTTAAAAGCGGTAAAAGGTATTCCTGAAGATATAACCTCGATAACTGTAAAAATTGATTTATAACTTCTTTTTTTTCATTTTGTTACAAGCTAGAAAATCGATGGATCCACATCTAAAGATATTCGAACAGCTCAAACTTTAAATTTTATTTTATGAGATATTTTAAAAATGTCTATAAAGCTTGATATATCCATCTGTGGCCTGATTCCATCAATTGTTTTGATCTTTTCATTGACAAATCTCCATAAAGATTTTTCATCCTCTGCAATAACACGTACGACGATATCGTGATCTCCTGTTGTTGTTGCAATACATTGCACTTCCTCATAGGAAGCAATTCTTTCACCAACTTCATCCATTTTTCGAGGATCTACGGAAAGACCTAGGATCGCTATAGTATCAAACCCTGCTTTCATTGGATTTATGATAGTATCTTCTTTCCTTATTATTCCCTCGTCTATCATTTTTTGAACCCTATTATGAACACTACTGGCAGCCATTTTAACTTTTTTACCCAAATCTCTATAGGAGATTCGAAAGTTATTCTGTAAAATATTTAAAATTTTTTTATCAATATTATCCATATTAATTCCTTTGAACGATTGTTTTTTTATATATTATTTGGGATTACATTCTTTTAAACATTCCTTTTTATAAATTTCATTCAACAAATTAACTAGTATCCGAACTAGAAAGATGAATACAACCTTCTCCCACATATTTTGTTTTGTTAAAAATATTGGAATGCCATCTAGACATTAACAGCAAAAATTTCTTCATTTTTAATTATTTCCTTAAGGAAGTTCAGATCAGTGTGTATCATTTCTACAAAGTTATTAGAGAAAATTAGAGATGGTCCTTTATTCAGAATCTTTTTAACATAAAGCTTATCAATTTTATGCGACACTAGCCATTCAGAAATTAATAGACCCTTTCTTTTTATCTCATTTGCAAACATATTTACAATTATCTCAAATTTTAACATATCACCATCTTTGAATTCTAAAAGGCCAAAATAGGGACTCTTTCCAAAATCTTTTGCTACTATTGAATCTACTCCCTTATTATTCTCCAAAGGAACAGCAATTTTCAGGTTTGACTTCTCATCACTATTTATGATAATTAGAATTTTAAAAATGATTGGATATTTTGTCTTTATCTCATTTCTCACTTTCTTCTTTAATATATCTATTTTTGATAAAGGGAAATTCTTGTCTAAATTAAGTTCTAATTCTAAAAATATATATCTTCCATAAGCACGTAATTCCAAATTTGAAATTTCTTTTATCTTAGGAATTTTTCCGATTAAGTTGTAGAGTTCTACTCTATTATCAAAATCTATAACAGCATCAAGGAGAACTTTCGTAGATTTAAGGAGTAGATCAAATCCTCCTTTAATTATGAAAAGAGCTATGAGAAAACTGATTATTGAATCTAAAAAGTATAAATTGAATGAGGCTCCAATAAATCCTAAAATTACTGAGAGAGAGATAAAGAGATCATATCTCTTTTCTTTTGCTTCAGATTCAATGATAGGAGAACTAGTTTTTTTATATATTGAGTTTAAATAAATTAACATTAATGTGGAGCTTAAGAAAGAAATAAGTAGAAATATAAAGACTAAAGGTGTTATAGAGAGAAATCTTGGAGAACCTCTAAAAAAGTTAAAAATCGCGGAAATTGATTGAAGTATAATGATATATGCGGTAAAGAAAATAAAAAGTGAAATGAATAAACTAACAATATTTTCCAATTTATAATATCCATATGGAAATCTTGCATTTGGTTTTCTTTTAGCAAATAAAATTCCAATTACCGCAATAATATACATAACAATATCGGTCAAACTATCAATTGCATCTGCTTGGAGCGCTATACTATTTGTTAAAAGACTAAAAATTAACTTAAGAATAAATAGAGTGATAGTGAAGATTAAGAGAAGACTATTTATAAAAACGGGGTTCTCAAATAATTGAGTTGGTTTTATTCCTTGGTTCTTTAGATCATTTTGCAACTATGTCATCATTACCTTTAATTTAAATTAAATGAATTTTAATGATAAGATCAATACAATCGTCCCTATTCCAGCTAACAATAAAACTATTTGCCTTAGATTAGTGCCAAATCCTAATTTATGATGCAATTCAGGTGTTAGATCTGATAATGCGATATATAGAAAGCTAGCTGCTGAAAAAGCCATAATGTAAGGTATTATTGAATCAAAAATCTCTAACAGAAAGAAAGAAATAATAGCTCCAGGAATAGTTGTTATACTCGATAAGAGATTTAAGAAAAAAGCTCTTTTTTTAGAATATCCTCCATTAAGAAGTATGGCAAAATCGCCAACTTCTTGAGGTATTTCATGAGCTATTATTGAAATACTCGCTACTACTCCAATTTGAAAGTTGATTAAAAAAGAAGACGCAATTATCATACCATCTATAAAATTATGAAAGGCATCCCCTATGAGAAGTATCGGTCCCGCATTTCCATGTACTTCGCAATTTTCATTATGACAATGACGCCAAATAATTAATTTCTCAAGTAGGAAGAAACAGACAATTCCTCCTAATACAAAAGATAATACTATACCAGGTTCGCCATCAGTCACCGCTTGCCTTATCAACCCCAAAAATGCTGCAGCAAGTAGAGTTCCAGTGGCATAGGATATTAAACAAGGGATTAGTAGTTTTTGGGTTTTTTCTTTAATTAATAAAAAGATACCTGCGGTAATAATTGCTCCAATGCTGCCTAAAATACTAAATATTATTATCAATAATAAATACATACTTCCTTGACCTTCTTTTTGTTTATTTTATTTCGTTTATAATACTACAAACTCATAGTTACTGAAAAGTCTTATTTACACTCTTAAATTATTTTCTAAAAAAGCTTTTTAATTGTATAATGTTTGTATATTATTTAAGTATTCCGAACTATATTCGGCGTATTTATATATTATAAAATCTATTTATAACATAGAAGTTAAGATAACAAAATCAAAATAAATAAGTATAATAATTGGATTTTATTCGACTTATAATAAAATGTTAGATAAAGATTTAAAATCATGCATAAATCAGTGGGAGCACAGAAAGAAATTAGAAAAAATCAATTTAATGATTCAAAAAATCGATCCCCCCAAAAAAAAAAATAATGAACTAGCAATCAAATCTATTCAAACCTATAGATATGAAATTAAAAAACATTAGGGACAATTCCGATTGTAATGTATTTGCATTGCTTAACTTCTTCAATGGGATTGTTGGAAATTGATTTGAAAGAAAAACATCTAATATATGTTAATCCTAAGATTTTGTAAATAATTGGTTCTTCCTAAAGTTCCAAAGTTAAAAAAATTGCTTTGAATATTAAAACGAGATGAATTTAAAATGAAAATTTTTAGTAAAAAAAAACATAAGGAAGAAATGGAAGAATATAGTGACTATATTATTGATTTATTACGAAATCCAAGAAATTGGGGCGAGTTACCTAAAAAAAGAAACTTCTGTTTCACAATCTTACACAGGACCATGTGGAGATACAATACAATTCTTTTTTAAAATTAAAGGGAATATCATCGAAAAAGCTAATTTTATTACGGATGGCTGTGGAGCATCGGTAGCAACGGCAAGCCAAACTACTCTCCTAATAGAGGGTAAATCATTAGAATATGCTGAAAAGTTGAAGCCATTATATATTGACAGAGCCCTAAAAGGTTTGCCTGAAGACCATAAACACTGTGCTGAATTAGCTGTAAAAACGGTAAGGCGCGCAATTAGTAAATATAGAAATAATAGTGTATAAAATATTTTGCTAAAATAAATTGAAAATAGATGAATTCTTCAGAATTTAACCAATCTTCTTGAGATATTTAGAAAGAAATAGGGTTTGAGGTTACGAGATGTCCTTAGGTTCAATTGATAAAAATGTTGGATTAGGAATAAGTATGTTTTCTTCAAGTTTCTCCCATTATCCTGCTTAAACTTCTAATTTACGCAAAATAATTTAATTTGATATTTCAAAATCTAAAGGAAAGTAATCACTATTATTACTAAATTCTTTTAGCTCATCATAATTATGAAAAAAGTAACCACATTTCGAGTAATAATATTGTCTTTCTTCTGTTTTTTGATTCCGATGCATTAGTTGCTTTTTAGTGGTATTCATATTTTCTTTCTCTCAATTAATTTTAAATTCTTATTTAGTGAAAGGTTTTTTTTCAAATTCTTAATTTTTAAGATTTTAATTTAATACTTAGTCGAATCAAGTAATTTGTTCAAATTCATACTTATCTCCTACTTTTAGCCATTATGTCTTAACCTACGACTAAATCTTTTTCTTAATCCACGAACTAAACCCCTTCCAGGACCTTTTGTATATCCCGGAGCACTACTACCTGCACAGTATCCTAAACCTCTTCCTGTTTTAGATCCCTTTCCATCGGGCCCAGTTCCATCTCCTGCGGGTATATTTTATCATCTCCTTTTATTTTTTTTAGTTTTTAATCTTTTCTACAGTTATGCAGCGCACGATCCACAAGAAACTTGAAAACAATAAAAAGCCCCGAATACTTCTGCTTCAGGTTTCTGCGTTGTAATAACTACCATTCTTAATTTAACCCCTAATTGATTTTTAGCTTTCTTCTTTTTAAATTTCTGATTATTTTAGTTTACTATGGGAAATCTGTAATACTAAAATGTAGTTTAGAGTTAATTCTTCCGCAGATAGGGCACTGGTAAATTTTATTTTTATTACCTATCTGAGGTACCAGTTTCAGTAAACATCCACATTTTGGACACACTTTTGCTGATTGGTTTGAAAAGGGATGAAAATAAGAATAATGTTTAAATATATTTTTAATTGACATATTTGAATAATGTTTTTGATATTTATAAATATATCGAAGATTATTCAATAATTCATTATGAATCACGAACCATTCCCAAAGATTTAAATCTCATCCTTTTTATTTATATCACTGATTAAGAATTGTAATTACTTAATTTTTAATATTAAAACATAACTGAATAATGTTTTTTCGAACAGAAGATGAATATTTCGAGGATACTGTTTTAACTAAGATGTGTTGGAGTTACGTAATGAAGCATAAATCAGGCCATACGGTTTATGATGCTACTAAAATGCGAAGACTTTTTTTTTGTGAAGAATCTTACATCAAATTAAAGAATTAAGAGATGAAATCGATTAAAATCTTATTTTATTTTATCATTCAGATTTAATTAAAAATTATTGGTAAATGGTGGAATAAATCCTTCTTTCATTAATAATCTTGTTTGATTTTGAGCAAATTCAATATTTCGTTTAGCTTCTGTATATAATTCATCTTTAGAAAGTTTTTTTCTAGCTATTCCTTGTTCTATTGCTTTTAATCCGACTGATACTGCTTCTTTTATATATATCTCAGGATGATCCATTGTAGGGAGAAGATTAGTTACGCTTAAAGAACCTTCTGTCTCATCTCCTATTTTTGCTAATTCATATGCTGCTGCTATTACCATCTCATCAGTTATATTACTTGCTCTTACATCCAAAGTTCCTCTAAATATTCCTGGAAATCCCAGAGAATTATTCACCTGGTTTGGAAAATCTGATCTTCCTGTTGCTACTACACGAGCTCCAGCGTCTATTGCGTCCCAAGGAAATATTTCTGGAACAGGATTTGCACAAGCAAAAACGATGCTATCATTTGCCATTTTAGAAATCCATTTTTTATTTATAGTATTTGGCCCAGGAACGCTATAAGAAATGAGAATATCTGCTCCTTCCAAAGCAGTTTCACAATTGCCTTCAATTAATTCAGGATTGCTCTCTTGAGCAAATTTATGCTTATAATTAGTAATATCATCTAAGTCTGGACGTCCTTTATATAATATTCCTTTTGAATCAACATATAAGGCTTTATTTAAATTAAAATTAGCTTCCCCAAGTATATGAGAGATTGCAGAGTTAGATGCTCCTATTCCATTAAATACAATTTTAACGTCATTTTTCTTTTTCCCTACAATTTTTAGTGCATTCATTAACCCTGCTAAAGTTACACAAGCAGTACCTTGCTGATCGTCGTGCCATACCGGAATATTAACTTCTGGATCTGACCTAAGATCATTTAAAACCTTAAAACATTTTGGACTGCTAATATCTTCTAAATTAATTCCACCAAATGTAGGTTGTATCAATTTAACGAACTTAATTATTTCCTCAGCTGATATTTTAGGACCAATAGTTAATGGAAAAGCATCAACACCACCTAAATATTTAAACAATAAAGCTTTACCTTCCATAATTGGTAAAGATGCTTCTGGACCAATATCACCTAATCCTAAAGCTCTTGTTCCATCAGAAACTATAGCAACATAATTCCATTTACCTGTATAGTCATAAACCTTTTCTTTATGCTTATATATTTCATTGCAAGGTGCGGCAACACCTGGGGAATACCAAATGCTAAAATCTTGATAATTAGAAATTGAGCATCGAGGTAATACCTGTAGTTTTCCCCTATAAAAAGGATGCATTTTTAAAGCCATCGTTGATGGATATTCCGCTCTAATAAGACATTTTTCCTTTGATGATTTTTCCATGATATACCCTTTTTTTAAAAATATTATATTTCTTCTTTGGGAATTTTTTAAATATACAATTGAATAATGTATTTATTTTATTTAAGTCCTTGTATGTTGTGCGCTATTCAATCTTCTTTTCAGAATGTTATTCGATTAATTTAAATATTATAATTTATTTTATTTAAATGTAAAACCTACAAATTATAATTTATAAAAAATAAAAATTATGAGGTGGTTATGATTTATAAAAAAATTTTGATTGCGATAGATGCATCCAATAATTCGATTAGAGCTATAGAGAAGGTAATTGATCTTCAAAAAAGTGAAAACTGTAAAGTTGTAATGTTCCATTCAATTGGGCATCCTACCAGACCCCTTATTGCGACCGTACCCATGGCATCTGGTGTTGGATCATTTAATATTAACGAAACGGAATTGCTTTTAGAATACAAAGAAGCAGGTAATAAGCTACTTTTAACTAGACAGGAATTATTTAATAATAAAGAATTACCCGTTGAGACAAGACTTATTCTAGATGAAACCCCAGAAGAATACATTGAAAGAATTGTAGAGGAACAAGGATTCGATCTCGTTGTTATCGGCTCCAAAGGCATACATTCTAAGTTAAGTCAATTTTTCCTAGGATCAGTAGCCCAGAGAGTTGTAAAACATGCTGTTTGTGATGTTTTGATTGTAAGGTAAAAAAGTAAAAGGTGATAATAATTTATAAAAAAATCTTATTAGCTATAGATGGATCGCTTCATGCGAATAATGCTGCTGAACAAGTTGCAGAATTTCAAAAGATGTGGGAAAGTAAGGTTGTAATGTTTCATTCAGTTAAACATCATAAGATTCCTACAGGAATGTTTCCTGTTGAATCTTTTCCTGTTGAACTCTATCGAGATATGGAAGAAGCAAGCAAAAAAGCGGGAGAATTATTGCTAGTTGAAACGCAAGAAATTTTCAATCAAAAAGGATTATCCGTTGAAACTCGCTTGATTGAGGAGGATGAGCCTGAAGTATATATAAGAAAGATTGTGGAAAAAGAAAATTTCGATCTTGTAGTTTTAGGCTCTAAAGGTCGTCACTCTAAACTGAAAGAGATTTTATTGGGTACAGTTTCCACAAAAGTACTAAAAAGCGCTCCATGCGATGTTTTAATAGTTAGGTAAATTTTTTTTTATTTTTATTTTTATAATAATTTTAAATTGATAATTATGAATTATGTGTATGGACCTGTCCCAAGTAGGAGATTAGGGAGATCTTTGGGGATTGATCCGATCCCTTCAAAAACCTGTAATTTTCAATGCATTTATTGTCAATTAGGGAGAACAAATAATTTTACAAATAAACGAAAAAGTTATTTTCCAAAAGATGAAATAATTGCTGAAATGGAAGAAGCTATTAAGGCAAACGAGAAAAAATTCGATTATATCACATTTGTTGGGAGCGGAGAACCTACTTTATGTCGAGATTTAGAAGAACTGATTTTAAAAGCTAAAAATTTATCAACAAAACCGGTTTGCGTCATAACCAATGGAGCATTAATATATAAAAAAGAGGTTAGAGATGTCTTAATGCTTGCTGATGTTGTTTTGCCTAGTTTAGATGCTGGAGATGAAAAATCGTTTACTAAAATAAATCGGCCCCATCCACAAATAAAATACGATTCTGTAATTGAAGGATTTATAGAATTTAAAAAAAGATTCCAGGGTAAATTTTGGATAGAGATTATGATAATGAAGGATATAAACGATTCAAAAGGCGAATTAATAAAAATTAAAGAAAAATTAGATTTAATAAAACCAGATAGAATTGACATAAATGTTCCGATAAGACCACCGACTGAAAAATGGGTTAGAATTCCGGAAAAAAAAATTATCTCCACCTTAAACGAGGTCTTTAGTGATTATGCAAATTTTAATTTTCCAGAAATAGGGAATTTTGGCTTTTTTTCATCTGATTTTAAAAAAGAATTGTTGAACATAATCGAAAGACATCCAATGAGGCAGGATCAAATAATTAACACTTTTTATTCTGAAAGTTTTACTAAAAATGATATTTTGGAACAATTAAAAGAACTTGAATCTGAAAATTTAATTAAAAAATCGATGTATAATACCAAGATTTTTTGGAGATTACTTTAATAATTAAAAGAAGATCCAATTTCAAGATTCATTTTTTAATCTCCTTTATTTTTTTCTTTTTTTTTCTTTAGAGATTTTTCTATAGTATATTGAATATAAGGTTCAAAAAGACACAAGTCGTGTAATCTGAGAAATCCGATATGAAAATTAATATCATCAATTGGATATTTTGAAATTTCCGCAATCTGATATAAAAACTTTAAATAACTCTTTAATTCTGTAATCATAATCACATCTCGATTATATTTCTTATCTCTTAACTTTAATATTCAACTTTTTTAAGAATTCTTTATATCTTAAACGGACTGTCATTTCAGAAGCACCAGTTGCTTCTGAAACTTCTTTTTGACTTACTTTAATTTTTTTTAATTTGCAAACTAAATATATAGCGCCAGCACAAACACCCCTTGGGTCTCTACCGCTTAATAAATTCAATTTCATTGACGATTTTAATACACTAATAGATGCTTTCTCGATATCTGAACCCAATCCTAATTTTGCTATATATTTAGGAATTAATAAAATTGGATCACTTAAGGGGACTTTTAGATGTAGTTCATCAATTATAGTTTTGAAACACCCTCTTACTGTTTTGGAGTTACAAGCAGTCTCTTCCAGTATTTCGTGAAGCGTTCTATTAATCTGCGTTTGCCTACATACATAATATATACAGGCAACAATCATAGCGTCAATAGATCTACCTTTTACTAATTTCATCTTAAAAACATGTTTATATAATTTAATCGCCGCTTGTTTAACAAAATCTGGTAAATTCAAATTCGAGCTAATTCTTTTTAATTCTGTTGTAGCTATTAATAAGTTACGTTCTTCCCAAGTCATTCGAGAATTCCATTTAGCCGCTCTCTTTAAACTTGGATTTGTAATGTTAATTGTGGACAAATTAGTATGTAGAGCAATTGTGGGTGTTAAAGTAGTTATGGGTGGACCATTTTGGTCCCTATTACGCTGTTCTTGTAGTGAATATGCTCTTTTAGTATAATGAGAATAATCTAATGTTTTTTCACTAATGACTAAACCACATTGACTACAGACAACTTCACCATTTTCGGGATCATCTATAAGATATCCCCCACACTCATTACAAAAATTCAAATTTTGTACTTTTATTGCCATTTCCATTTAAAAAACACCTTATTATAACACAATTTTGATTTTCTTTTAACTTGAATTTCGTACGTTATTTTTTTTCTATATTTTTATAATTATTCGAATAGTGTTCGACAGTACAATATTTCTATAAAATAATGTACTATCATTATTATAATAATATGCATATTATTTAAAGGTTCGCATATTTATTCGAGTGACAAATGTTTTTTCCGTATTAAGTTCCATATTGATTTATATATCAGAAGTTTATACTGTGATTTATAAGTAATGATGAATATTATTCATATGATGGATAATATAAATAAAAAAATATTGAATATACTTCAGGACAACGATAAGCTGTCTTATCATGAAATTGCCAAAATATTAGATATGGCTGCCAGTACAGTTCACTCTAGAGTAAAAAAGATGAAGAAAAATGGAATTATAAAAAGTTTCAGTGCAATAATAGAACCAGAAAAAGTGGGTTATAATACTATAGCTATTATAGGTTTAACAGTTGATGCCGGAATAATGAGGAAAGTGGCTCAAAAAATTTCATCATTTAAAGAAGTTCAAATCTTATCTACTTCAACAGGAGATCATGATTTAATAGCTTTGATAATTGCACAAGATGAAAAATCTTTATGGCGGTTTGTAAATCAGAGAATTAAAACAATAGAAGGAATTGAATCTCGAATGGATGTCTCAAGTTTTATTGATGTATATAAATTTAGTCATGCAATAAAATTTAATATTGCAGAATAAGGTTCAAAAATTTAATATAAAAAAAATTCATCAAGAAAAATTATTCAAAATTAAAGTAAAAAATGAGGTGGTACTATATGCTAGAAGAACAGTTTGAAACGGTCCAAGAATTAAGTAATAGAAATGAGGAAAGTTCATTAAAAAAAATTAAAATCACGAAAGAATTAAGAAAAAAGATTGACGATTTTGTGAAACACCTGATAAAAGTCAATTTTCCTTATGACACTTTGTGTTGGGCACTTGCAGAATTCGAATTGCTATTTGAAAAAGGTCATAAACTTTATACGGAGCGGGAAGTAATCGATAGGGAAAAGCAGATTTTTGATGTATTCCTCGATTATGAAAAGCTTTGTTGGTTCATTGCGAATCTTAAGGTCTACTTAGAGCATATTAACTTGTATCCATGATTCAAAGTTCAGGGATTTTTATTAGCTGAAAAGCAATAATTACTTAGAAATAAATTTTCAAACGTGATGGAAATGGGGGATTTAATTAATGAAATATTTGTTAATCTTGGAATTATAGAAATTTAATTTCTAGAAATTTAAGTACTTTAGTTTTTAAATCAAAATTTAGGTGAAATTGGTGCTAAAAGATTATAGTAAAAATACTCGCTCTAATTTAAGAAAATATGAAAATAAACAAGTTAATATAGAGGAAGCGATTAAAACATATATCCAACCGGGAGATCGCATTTTTATCGATTCTGGATGTTCTGAACCATTAGATCTAACTCAAAAACTAATTGAAATTGGTCCAAGGCTTCCTGATGTAGAAATTCTTCATTTTATAAGCCTTTCAAATTTGGATTATTATAAGACTGCTGGTGGTAAAGAAGATTTATTTAGACATAATGTGTTTTTCATAAGTGATAATCTCAGAGATGCCGTTAGAAAAGGGTTCGCAGATTATACTCCGATGTTACTTTCAGATATACCTAGAATTTTTGAGAGGCGGCAGATGCATATAAAGACCGCGCTTATCCAAGTCAGTCCACCTGATGAATATGGATATTGTAGTTATGGTATCAACATTGATATAGCTAAACCTATTGCTGAAGCAGCAGAATTTGTTATTGCTGAAATAAATCCTAACATGCCTCGTACCTTAGGAGACTCATTTATCCATATGGATAAAATAGATGCATTTATTATTTCAAATCACGATATTCTTGAATTCAAATATGATAAACCCAGTAAAACTGCTAAAAAGATTGGAGAATATGTAGCTTCTTTAATTGAAGATGAATCGACGATTCAAATGGGGATTGGAACAATTCCGAATGCAATAACTAAAGAATTGGAAGAGAAAAAGGATTTAGGAATACATACCGAAGTATTTTCAGATGGAATTGTAGATTTAGTTGAAAAAGGAGTAGTTACTGGCAACAAAAAATCGATTCATAAAGGGAAGATTATTTCTTCCTTCGTAATGGGTTCTAAACGACTATATAATTTCGTAGATAATAATCCACTCGTGGAATTTCATCCTGTAAATTATTGTAATGATCCATTTATTATTGGTAAAAATAGAAAACAAGTAGCGATAAATGCTGCTTTATCCGTCGATGTTACAGGGCAAGTAAATGCGGATTCTCTAGGACCTCGTTTTTATAGTGGTATAGGCGGTCAAGTAGATTTCGTTCGCGGGGCTAATCGTTCAATCGATGGGAAACCTATTACAGTTCTCCCTAGTACTGCAACTCTTAAAGATGGCAAAAAAATATCTCGAATTGTTCCTTTTCTTGAACAAGGTTCTGGAGTTGTTATTACTCGTGGAGATATACACTATGTAATTACAGAATGGGGAATAGCATATCTTCATGGGAAAAGTATAAGAGAAAGAGTTTTACAGTTGATTAATATTGCTCATCCTGATTTTCGAGAAGATCTATTAGAATATGCTAAAAAATGGAATTATATTTATTCTGACCAGAAACTTCCACATTCGGTGGAAGGGAGATTGAGTTTATATCCTGAGAAATATGAAACAACTTATCAAATAGAAGATGGTCAAAATATTAGGATTCGCCCAATAAAACCTACAGACGAACGACTAATTCAAGAACTTTATTACTCAATGGACAATAAAGACAGATACTTAAGATTTTTTACAAGCAGAAGAAGCTTTCGGCACGCCCAAATGCAGACTCTAGCAAATATTGATTATTCCACTAATATGATTTTGGTAGGGGAATTTAGGAAAAATGGTGAACAAAAAATAATTGCTTCTGCTGCGTTTTTAAAGACAAAAGAACCATCTACTGCTGAAATTGCTCTTGTTGTTAATGAAAAATGGCGAAAATATGGCATAGGTAGATTTTTATTAAACTATTTGATAATAATTGCTCGAGAATTGAATTATAAATATTTTTCTGCAACAATTCTACTTGAAAATAAACCAATGCTCCATATCTTACATGGTAGTGGATATCCTTTGATATCTAAAAAAATAAGTTATGGAGAAGTTGATTTTAAATTTGACATATCAAAAATCCCTTCATGAAATATTAGAATTTTTACGACGGTTTCTAAATCAGAGAATTAAGACAATAAAAGGCATTAAATCTCGGCTGGATGTTTCAAGTTTTATTGACGTATATAAATATAGTCATGTAATAAAATTTACTATTGCAGAGAATGGCTTAAAAACTTAATATTTTAAATCTTACTTTAAATAATGTATTTATACAGTTTAGGATTGCCGTATAATGTTCAATGAGTATAAAATTCAGATTTGATTTTTTTTCTAATATGGCGCAATTTTAGATTATTCTAATTTATTTACTTAAAAATGAACTTTATTCATCAAACTTAAATAAAAAAAGAACTTTTTAAAATATAGAAATTATGAATAATAATTCAAAACGATTAAAAAAAATGAGTTGAGAAGATGAGAAGTTATAAAGAAATAATAAAGGACGATATTTTTAAGGCGGATGATGAATATTTAGTCAATACTAATGTATTTAAGATGTGTTGGGGGTGCGAAACAAAACATAAATCAGGACATATGGTAATGGATACCAGTAAAATGCGTAGAATTTTTTTTTGCAAGGAATGTTTCAAGAAATTAAAAGATAATCTTTGAGGATTAGACAATTCCAAAAAGTCTAATCTTAATATAATGGCAGCAGGGTTTAAAATTACCATATTTCGAGATTTAATCTAAAAAACTGAGAAAGAATTCTTATTATATTATTTTAAGGAGGTTTTTATCTTAAAAAAATATTTGAAACGATTTAAAATCCATATTCCCGTTAAGGGCTTATATATAATAGTATTGTGTTCTAAGCGGTGTAAATCCTGTAATTTGCTTTTACCAAGCTTAGAGAAATTTAAAGCTAGGGATTTTATTAAATTTAAAGAAATAGATAGTATTGAAAATAGTGAGATAGCTCAAGAATTAAACATTGATACAATACCGGCTTTAATTTTTTTTAAGAATGGTAAACTGTTAGAGAAAGACTTTGAAGTATATGGGGAGACTTTTGTTACGAGAGGAGTGATGATTGGAGCCTTCAATGAATTGATTTTGAGAGATGTAATTGAGCAAATGTAAAAGGTCCTTTAATGAAATTAAACCGTTCTGAGTTTTTATTAAAAACTACTTTTGTTCCAATTCTAAATTGGAATTCCGCATAAAGCACTATATGAGAAGGGAAATGATGATTAATTTTTTTATTGAGTGAAGATTCCCATAATTGCACACTGAAAAGCTGAAAAGGGTAGTATTTATGGAAATGGAAGAAATATTAAAAATCTGCAAACTTACTAAAGAAGAATTAAAGAAATTTTACCAGAATATAAAGGGTATAGATAAAACTCTTGATCATAGTCGAGCTTATGGAACGATGATGAATCAAACAAGGAGAGGACTACTCAGATTTATTGGTACGAACATTAGAACTATGGAACAGATCAAGAATGAATTTAAAACAGAACATGGTCAATTAGATTATCACCTATCTATGTTAGAGCAATTAAACTATATAATGAATACAAAAACAGGTTGGAAGGCGACACCAAGAGGAATTGGTTTCTTAAGTAATGCAATAATGGGAGATTAAAAAAATAATATAAATAAGTTCTATTTAAATTCAATATTATAGCTTTTTAGAAAAAAAAAAAGAATTTTTATAATTCTTGAATTGCTTTTTGTTTCGCCGTTTTTTGTTCTTCTGTAAGATCAGCTGATTCTCTTTTTACTAAAAACATGAAAACTAAAGCAATTACTAATATAACAGCTCCAATTAAGAAGAACGCGTTCCAAGATAATAAAATTGCAAAGCCTTCGAAGACACCTGGTGCAATAATAGCCGCTAGAAAACTAAAGGCATAATATACTCCAGTATACGTTCCAATTTTATTCTCTGAAGGTGCCATAGCCCATACAATAACTATTGTGTTCACAATAATGCAAGCATAACCTACTCCCAATAGAACAAGAGCAACGATTGTTAACGTTGGGATCGCAAAGCCTATTATAGCCCCGATTATAAATATCACTAATCCGATTTTTATGAATAATTTCCTTCCAAATTTTTCAGCTAAAACGGATAATGGAAAAGCGGCTACCAAAAAAGTTAACCCTGCAAAAAGCTTAAGACCTCCAGCTCCCCCTCTTGTCGCTGAAATTCCAGTATTCACTGCATAGACAGTAAATAATCCCATTAATCCGTAATACGCTAACATTGCAAAAAAGATTGTAAGTAGTATAAATAACGTGCTTTTATCATCTTCTTTAATAATGTCTTTAAAACTTGCGATTAAGCTAACTTTTTCCTTTTTAGTTTTTACTTTTTCTCCAGTTTCTGTCTCTTCTGCTAGCAGTGCTTGATATGCATATGAGTCTTTTTCTTTTACGGTAAAAAATAGAACAACTAAAGATATGAACATAATAACAGAGACTACTATAAAAGCTAATTGCAAACTAAAATCTACAATGAAAGCGCTTATTAAAGTTGAACCAACTAATCCAAGTCCCCCCATTATATTAATAATGGAATTGCCCTTGCTTCTATTTTCCGGATGTACAAAATCAGGCATAAGAGCAACTGCTTGAGATCGCCACATAGACATAGAAACTATGAAGAGAAACATGAATATGAGTAGACTTATTAGTGAGGTCTCAAAT
>Ga0114922_10002507_pt1 | contig 17230 bp, 28 predicted proteins | sample AartaG_FD_100975 | JGI IMG/M metagenome (GOLD analysis project Ga0114922, IMG submission 100975) | Deep subsurface microbial communities from Aarhus Bay to uncover new lineages of life (NeLLi) - Aarhus_00045 metaG | ecosystem: Environmental > Aquatic > Marine > Oceanic > Sediment | place...
ACTGCGCACGTTAACTCCCAATCTCCTCCACTCCAGCCTCTGTTCCCGAGCTTGTCCGGATCTTTTATTCTCAAACAAAGTCGTGCTCAAAACATCCTTGCCGCCCGACTCTATCGGGTACCCGAATTTTTGAACTTTATTAACTCATCGATTAGGGTGCATAATACGCTCAGAGAGCTTCAAACAATTCTAGCTTAACAGTTGATAAAGGAATTCCTAAAAAGAATACTTGATACACCAATCCAAATATTATTAGGAATTTATCTGAGCTGAAAGAGTTGTTAGAGTAATGGTCGATAGAGATTTTCAGTCTCTCGACATTTTTGGGACTATATTGGGTAAATGGCGATTATTCTCTCGCCCGTGTATCCGCGATTGTGTCTTATATAGCATAATAATTTTCGCGCGCTTTTATTCTTTTGCCATTCTGAAGAAGTCTCCAATGGAATATTAAGTAGTATGCATTTATGGCTGAGAGATATTTCTCCTTTGAATTATAAATAGGAAAGGATTTTTCGTTTCTGCATATTTTTATATGAGTAACAATATATAGATTGTCTAATTTGTTTCCAATAGTGATATTTTCAAATTTATTAACTTCCCAATCATGTGCAAATTCATTTCTTATCTTACTTAAGATCTTTAAATCACTCCTTTCTTCTTTGCTAATAATTCCTAAACAAAAACACAGACTTAATATTTTTTCGAGTCCCATTATATCAATACGTTTAAACGTTTCTTTGTCTTTAACCAATTTTCTTTGTAATAATTCTTTTAGCAGACTCTCTATATAAGCAAAGCCACAAATTACAGCTGCCCTTATTGATTCTCCATTAAGTTCATCATGAAACTTTTTTGCCAAGTCTTCATCAAAAGTTTCTCCATTTAGTAATAATTTTTTTCTTTTCATTTTTTATCCTTTCCTGAGAATTCCCTTCCTCCTCATCCGTCTATCTAGTGAGGCGACCACTCCTGAAGAAGGTCATTTAATCCTCTAAACTTCGTAAGATAAGATTGTCATACTTGGCTAAATGTATCGTCACTGGATTTTTGCCTGTTGGATCTTGATTTTTTTTAACAAAATCAGCGAGACTCTTTTTTTGTGCTTCTGTAAGAGGAGTCTTGTTTTTTGTAAGCAATTTTTTCTTGTCATCCATTCTAAATTTTATTAGATGGCTAATAAGTTTATAAAATCCACATTCACAAGGTTTATCTGAAGAAAGTTTAGACCTCACCATAAAATCAGGGGGATCATAATTCCATTGTTCTGCATCTTTATCACAAAGATAACATTTAATTGGTACCCATCCCATTTTACCCTCCAAAATTAAGATAATAACTCAACCGCCCTCCTCATTTCTGTATGAAATTATATCAAACTAATTTTTATATTGCTATGCCAACAATCTAAATGAATATGTTACCGGCTGCCATCGAATCTAAGGGGTAATTGATGGGAACCAAAAGATGGGAACTCTCTCCAGACGGGAGAGGAGAATCGTGGGTGTTGTAGTGTGTTTTGACAGTTGTAAATAGGATTAAGGGTATCAGATAGAATAAACAGACGGTTTTGTTGTCATTTCATATGACATAAAGTGACATAATGTGAAATAAAGTGACATTTCTTCAAGAATTATTGACATGAGTTGCTGCTGAAGTACATTTTATAGTGGAATAAGTAAAAAAAGGAGGTTTGCTATGGCGTCTTATTATGTCAACAAAAAGGCTCAGACGAATGGAGACCATGAAGTTCATAAGCAAGATTGCGACTATCTCCCCTCTGAAGAAAACAGGCTCTATCTTGGATCTTTTAATACCTGTCATGATGCCGTAAAGGAAGCAAAAAAGCATTACCAGCAGTCGAATGGTTGCTTTTTTTGTTCCAGAGAATGCCATACGGGATGAATCGGCATGTAGATTTTATTCTTACTTGAGCTTATTTGACCAGTCGATACAAGAAAGCCATGGGTATTGTAGCAGGTTTAAATTTGAATCTTTCTTGAAAAAAAACATTTTTTATTTTATTATAAATGACAGCTTTAAGATGATGGGAAAACAAATGAAAAATAGTAATCTGACATATTTTTATTCGGAGTTTCTATATTAAGAATGGATGAATTTTTAATAGGCACTGGGGTAATTCTTTTATTGGTGTTGATAGGTTGGAGTGAGCAAATAAAAAGCTGGCATAAAGACACAGTAGAGGCGGAAAGGGATTTTAGTATGAAGCGCAATATTAAGTGGGAAAAAATTAGACCACTGCTTAGAGCTCAAACTTCTCCTATAAAGAAATTAAAAGCATTAAATGCCTTATTAAAAGAGGAAACTCTCCAAGAAGTTCAGGATGTGAATATAATAGGAAAATTTATTAGTTTAGATAAGGAAAGAGGTAAAATAGAATCTCTATACAAGATTAAATATAAACTCATATTCGCATTAACAATTTCATTTTTTTTATCAGGAACAGTTAATTATTTCATTGAAGATAATTGCAAAATAAAAATTCTAATTATAAAAATTCCCGGAGAATTTATACCTATTTTTATTTGTGTGCTTTTTTCTGTATGTCTGTTATGTTTTAATTCCCATCTTAATAGCGCTGAAAGAAAATATAAAGATGAGTTTATTAATTTAATGGAGAAATTATAATGGGTGGCCGCAGAGCATATTCAATTAGGGAAGTTGTGGGAGAAAGTCAAAGAGCTCTAGAAAAAAGAGATGCGCTTACAAAATCTTTGAAAGAAAGAGATATTGGTGGCATTGCTCGAAGTTCTGTCAAATTAATACCTGAACACCGAGATATAGTTAAAATATATCTTTTTTCGAAGAAATTATTATCCGATATAAAAGATAAATACCCTCCACAGGAACTCAGAGTGATAAAAGAAATAAGCAGAAAAGTAAGAGTCGATTGGGCCGAGAAAAAAGAGGAAGAAAGGCTAATATCCAATAGAGTTATTGATATTGGAGTTGTAGACGCAGTGAGTAGGGCTCTAAAGAGAATAAAAAAATGAGTGTTACTTGTGAGGAGTGCTCTTTCTTAATAGAAGAAATATTTCGAGAAGAATGTCATGCCATGATAAAATCCAAAGAAAACTCACCTTATTTTGCACTCTTACAGAAAGGTGATAGCGCACTTCTGAAACGAAATTTTGATGGGATTGCAAAACATGCTGCTCGATATTATATGCAAAAGCATGGTTCAAATTTAGAAGATGAGACTCTTCTCAGAACAGCCTTTAATTCTTCTATAGGTGCCGCACTAAGAGCTTTCAGACGATGAATAAAAAATCAGATTCTGATGAAATCCATGAATTTCATCTTAGGCTTTCTCAAGCTCCTCAAATGCGAATTTTTAACTATGAAGAATATATAAAATCTCGAGATATTCTCTCAATCGCTTATGGTATTTTTGAATTAGAAAAATTAGCAAAAAGAGATAGAATTAGTCAATTTCATATAGAGCGGTTTACAAAAAATCACAAGAGTGAATTAAAAAATATTCTTTCTGAGTTGATATCTTATATTCTTTTAAAAGATGTAGATATTAATTTTATTCAATCAAAAAAGAAGTTGAATAAAAAGAAGTTCGATTATAAAAAACCAGAGAGTCCGTATATATCTGTTCTTTTTTCTGGGGGCATAGATTCTTTTAGTGGAATAACTTGGGCTAAAGAATATTTCAATAATGTTGTGGGGATATTTTGTGCTCACTCAGACCAAGCGTGGAATATACATATAGTAAATTCTTTATTAAAGGATTTTTTATCTCTAACTGGAATTAAGCTGAAGACAATTTATGTACCATCTTTAACTAAAGGAGGATATTCTCAATTAAGAGGCTTTCTATATATGATATCAGCTGGAGCATGGATGAGCTTGCTGAATTCTGATACTCTTATTGTTTCTGAATGTGGACCCACTATGTATCAACCAAGATTTGGGCCGTATGATGAAGTCACGATGACAACCCATCCAGTGACTGTCGAAATCTCGCATAAAGTTCTTGAGTTATTACTTAAGAAGAAGATTAAAATTATTACTCCCTTCGAAAATATGACTAAAGCTGAAGTAATGGCTCTTTCAAAATTTAAGGGGGAATTTAAAAAGACTTATTCTTGTATTACTCAGCGCTTTGGAAAACATGATGGAACTTGTTATGGATGTATTGTCCGTAGGCTTGGAGCAATAACAGCTGGAGTTGAAGATGTAGAATATAATAAGAATCCAATTGTCGATGAAAAAGCATCCAAGGAAAATTTATTATCGCTTTTAATGTTTTCCAGAGATATCTTATTAGATTATCAAGATATGCCATTTTATGAGATTGAAAATATTGAAGCTTACGGTAAATTAGATTTATTCCAAAGATTTTCTTTAGATAATTTTGCTGCTATATATATATTACAGAGGAAGGGGTATTCATTATCGAATGCAGTTAAACATATCTTCGAAGAGAGCATAAAAGAAATTGGAAAAGATATCTTAGAAAAGCGAATTGATACAGTTAGAAATAAACATTTTCAAATAAATACATCCCCTATTTACTGATTACTGAATTCAGTTCTTAAAAACCTCACTTGTTAGGTTTTTTTGAAATCTGAAAAATCTCATCATGTCATTGGAATTGTTTAATAACCTAACATTTGTCAATCCCTACCATATTATCAGTAAAATACACCGGTTTTACGCGCGTATACGCAAAGAACGATCGGTGTGGAATATAAATAGGTTGAGGGAATTACCCTTTCCAGTAGCCACCGGCTAAAAATAATCCTTGATGATCCAAGCAAAATTTCATATAATACAAATATAACCGATTCAATAACATAGAAAGGGGCAACCAATAATCAAAAAATCAAGTGAGGAAAAATTATAAAATAAATAGGGAGTAAAAAAATGGTTAGATTTAATTTCCAAAAGGAGAGTTTCATCTTCCAGGACACTCTATGCCTTGTTGATTTTCTTCACGACCATTGTAAGAATAATCAACGCTTTGCGATTGCAAGTACACCCGATAACCTGGATGAGGCATTGAAAGCAAGATATCATGCTTTTCGTTTGGAGGATGGGGATATAGTTGCCATTCGATTCAAGACGCGCTGGAAAAAGAATGAGCGAACAACAGAAGTGGTTGCTCGGGGAAGGGAAGCCGTAGCCACTTTAATCGAAGAGGAGAGTTTAGTCCGTGAAGAAATACAGCTCTAATAAACCGCTTGCTTTAGTCAACAGATTCAAAACCAATAACGCGCAAATTCCGTACGAGGTAATCGACGATACGGATGTTGGGGTATCTGCCCGCTTTTTATACGTCGTAGCTGCAAGGATTGCAAATTTTGAAGGAATAACGTGGGCAAGTAATGCAAAACTTAGCAAGGTTATGAATAAAAGCGAGCAGCACGTTTCCACACTCTGGCGCGAGTTAGAAAAGAAGGGTTGGGCTACCAGATATCGAAGAGGAGTAATGAAAACAAATCTTACTATCCTTCATGGCTTTAAGAATGAAGTAATTTCTGAAAAAGATATGAATGGGTACGTTGAGCAAGCCAATATTGCGGTTGAAAAATGGGAGTGGGAAGAGAAATTCCGTAAGGAAAAGGAAGGCAGTGATTAAGATATATCTTAGTCATGAGTAAGATATATCCTTACCATATAAGAATAAACGTAAATATATATATAGTATTAAGAAGAGTATTAATACTCTTTAATAAGAATTAAAGAGAAGGAAGCGGTGTTTTTGATAGCTATCCAAAATAAGAGATTAGCCGATACTCTATCACCATCCGGAAACCGGCTGGTGTAAAACCATTACCAGTAAACTGGCAACGGTTTAATCTTCAATTTTAAAAGGAAATAAATGTCTCAGTGTTAAGGATATATGGAGCAACCGATAAAGTGCTTCCTATACCGCGCTAATAGGTAAATAACCAGGAAATAACAATGCCGTCCTACAACTCTAGACTGATTATCTCAGCAATCCGCAAAGTTATCTTAAACCAGCGCAAAATAAAGATCAACAAAACAGAGCTAAAAGAAATCCAAAACTATATTCGGCGAAAGGTCGAGTATGTATTGCGATATAGGGATGTGGATGCCGAGCAGATGCTTTTCGACGAGCTATTCTCACAGGGCAAATGGGTAAAGAAAAATCGAGTAGCATTACAAACTTTGGAGAACGAAAAACTATACAAGAAATTTGATATCAAAGCATACTGGCTTCTCAGGACATTTAAAACGAGGTTAAATATAGTTTCAAGTATCGGAAATTTACCAATTATAGAAGGTGAGGATGGTCTTGGTGCAATAGCTGATTCGAATAAGGCTGGGACAATTCAGCGTCAGAATACAAAAAATCAGGATGGCATTTTGGATATAGTTTCACAGGATGCTTTGGAAAAGGCATTAGCGCATTCTGCTGATCCGCGATACCTCAAAGCTTATTTGATAAAGAAATTTGCCAGCGACCCTTTGATGGCTAGGTTCCTAGCTTATAGTTTCCCGTCAACGCTTTTCTTTAAAGCTATAATTTTTTCAGTAAAAGATTTCCAAAATCTTATCTCGCTTGAGTTTGAGTCGAGGGAGGATCTGGCAAATACAGCACTGAAAAATGAGGCAGCTAAACTATACAAGATGGACAAAGAAGAAAGCAAAATTGCGATACGGGAAATGAGAATGTTTTATAAAAACTATATTGTGGTGCCTGATTCGCAAAGGATTAGAGGATATGCCGCGCCCAGTCGGAATAAATTAGAAGTTATGAGAAACACTGAAAAGACAAAAACGCTGATTAAAAAGATTAAAAATATTTTCCATGAAAATCGCGAAAAATAATGGATTTCGAAAAATCCTGGCTTATATATATCAGGGAATAACCAATGGCAGATGAAGAAAAGTGTTTAATTAAGAATCAAGACCAATTACATATCGTGCTCGAAGATCTTATCGAGCGTTACGGCAAGGCGTTTGAAGAGTTTGAAGAGCGAGAAAAGGCATTTGAGCAATTGCCACAGAATACGGACGTGGGCGAGCTGTTAAAAGAAGCGCTTGGATTATGGCGTTTACACCAAACCGCCATCCGGGAGGAAAAAACGTTACGGCTAGCGCTGGAGGCGATGGACGCTTGCACCGATGAGGAATTCCAAACGTTGGCTTTAGAAGTCGCGGAGGTTATAGTTCCAAGCGTTGACGAGGAAGCAAATTGGACGACCGATAATGAAGCGTTTCTTCATGGGTTTATACGCGGTTTAAAATTTGGAGAGAAATAACAATGTTTTTAAAGGTCTTTAATTTTTCCATTTGGTGGGGATGGAATCCCTTCCAACATTCCCCATCTCTTGTCTATTTTCAATCTCATGGGCGGGGCCGTTTGGCAACCTCCTTCCGGTCCCGTCTCTTTTCACAATAGGAGATAACTATGACAACTAAAATAACTGATATTTTTGAATCAAAAATCGAATTAAGTGAAGCGAAGGATAAAAAACTATTTTTGGCAAACTTAACGGTTCCGCTCGCTAAAGGCGGGGTGGAAAATAACAACAAAAGAACTTACCCGACTGCTCTTTTGAAAAGGGAGATGGGTAAAATGAATATAAAATTAAAACTCGGACCGGTGCCGGGCATGCTTCGGCATAACCCGGATGGCATAATTGCGTTAGATAAAGTCAGCCACGTATTTACGGAATTTTTCTTTAAAGATGGATTAGCTCAAGCTAAGGCAAGAATCCTAAATACCCAAAAAGGTGCTGATTTATTGACGCTGATTAAATCAGGGGTAAAGTGCGGTGCATCAACAGTTGGAATTGGAAAAGTAAATGCTGGTGGCATAGTCGAGGATAACTATGATATGAAATCAGCTGATATCGTACATACGCCAAGTTCAGGAATGCATATCGGTCCAGCGATGCTTGAGTCGTTGAATTCAGCTTTAGAATCTGGAAATAATGATCAGAAAAAACAGGACCCGAAAGTGAATGTGTTACTGCTCCAGGAGCAACGGGCTGCGGGCTATTACAAACTGGAAAAAGAAAAGAAAACTATAGAAGCGGTCAAGGATGGACTCACTTTTGAGGAGCGTAGAATCGCTGGGGGAAAAAGAATTATTGAATAAATAGTTATTAAGGAGATAAAAAATGTTACTGACAAAAGAGAATGCTGACCAATACGGGACCCATCATTCCTGGGAGGAGTGGAATACACTTGAGCTTTCAACGGGGCTCCAGAAAAGTATGCCCGATTTGCTTGACCAAATTCGCGCTATCCGATTTGAATCCAATAGCGGAACAAAGTGTTGGATTTCGGAAGCAACAGGAGTTGGGATTCAAGTTCACGTGAAATGGAAATTGGCAAATAATAAAGACCGTTTTGGCGGTGGTCTAATCGAAAGGACCCATCGAAAATTAAGAGGGATGTTTGGGGAGTTGAGACACGAGGGTAAACCGATCGTAAAACGCATATATGACGGACACATTCATTTATAAAAACTATAAACAAAGGAGAATAAAAAATGACATCTTGGGAAAGCTGGTTAACAATTTGGCTCCGCACGGGAATCCAAAAAACGATGCCGTCTTTAGTGGAGCATCTTGAGAAAATAAAAATGGTGTCTGAGAGGGGTACTAAACTATGGGTTTCCCGAGTAGAAATTGCCCACCCGCAAAAGCTCTATGCCCTAGTTCAGCTTACGAAAGCAGAAAGGCATAGTGAAATTGTGGATGTGGACCTTATGCTAAGAAAAGCAAAGGCAAAAATAAGCCAAATTATTCTTCCGGGATATCCAGAGGAAAATTTGCTAATCGAGAATGTCCAAGACGGCTATGCGTCTCAGAATAAAAACCCAAATCGAGCATAATTATAACAGGAGTAAAATGAATAAAATTTTTGAGGTCGAGATAAGATTCAATCAAAATACAGCTAGCAATGTGCATTTTCAGGAATTAGAAAAACAAGTAAAAGAATCGCTTGTTCTGAACGTTTCAAAGGGTATGGCAAGCGCCAGGACGATAAGCGTGAAAGAAAAACGAACTAGGAGAAAAACAAGAAAATGAAAATCTATATAGGAAATCTAAACTATGAAACAACCGACGCGGAATTAAAGGCACTTTTCCAGGAATACGGGGAAGTCGCAAGCCTTATAGTTTGCACTTGGCGAGAAACTGGGAAACCGAGAGGTTACGGGTTTTGCAGTATGCCAAATGATGCCGAAGCCAACGCTGCCATCGCAGGATTAAATGGCAAAGAGGTGGGTGGCAGAACTCTTCGTGTTGCCGAAGCGCATAACCAAGATTAATTTATAGTTATGAGCGTTGCGAGTACGGGGCTCATAAACGAGATTAGAGGAGAATAAAATGGCTACAGATTTTACAAAGACGTATTCGTTAACTGTGAAATACACCAAACTGGACGAGGAAACCATCGTTGATTCGGAAGCGAATGTGACGATTTTTCGCGCTAAGATAAAAAGAGCTGTCGGGGATGTCGTTCCGGCTCAACAGGGCGTCTACAACGCACAAATCGTTGGCGAAGTAACAGAAACATAATAAGATAATGGGTCTTTGTTACAGATAATGTAACGTTTTACCAAGAGGCGTTACGTGCTAAGTTTCCAAGCAATCGAGGGGGCTGCAAGCGTAGCCCCCTCATCCAAAACTATGAAGAGAGAAAATGAAGGAGTTTTAAGAATGAAAGAAGTAATAAAAGTGTTAGAAAAATAAAGGCAGAATTGGTGGCTTTATTTGATAAGAACGAAGACCTAGAGCATCGACACTATTTGCTCGGCGACTGCATCCTTTGTGTTGAAGATAGGCTTACCGAACTAAACAGAATAGTAAAAGGCGGCACGATCTGGCAAAACAAGCCATATCCGCAAATTGCGCCCCCTGATTATTTTCACAGAGATAAAGAAGAGGAAGATGATTAGAGTAGCTCTGTTAAGCGGACACCTTCTCAGCATGCGAGAACTGAGTCTATATTTTAGGATCACAAGAGAGACTTTGAATAGATGGCATCGAGATAAATACCTGCCAAAACCGGATGAGTTTTCAAGTCCCCAGTATAAGCAATGGATGTGGAGAATCGGAGAAGTAAATAAATGGCTTAAAGAGGAATGCATGATCGCAGTGTATAGGGAGATAGAGCTGGAGAAAGGTCCGGTGATAGAATCCCTGATTAATATCCCAGTGGCAATGCGGAGATATGATTTAAGTGACAGCTTTTTTTATAAGTGGATATATAAGGGAGAGCTGCCTTATTTGAAAGTCGGTTTTGGCGTTCGATTTGAGGCAAAGAGTTTAGAGAAATTCATTAAAGAAAGAACGACCGATAAGAGGTTTCAGGTGAGGGTAAGAAGGATAAGGGAAAAGAGAATTGAGGAAGGAAAGAGAATTGGACCAAGAACCTGGAAAGGGGATATAGAGGAGAGGGCTCCCTATTAAAGGGGTAGTCATATTATGTATAAGATTTATATTCATTTAATATTCAATATAGAATAAGTAGGATCCATTTGGAATCTTGTAAATAGCCAGTAAAAGAGTAGCTCTTCAGTGGCTATGATGAGAGATAGAATGAGAGAAAAGAAAAAAGAGAAAGCTCGACGTTATATGGGGTGGCGTAACCTTCATAATCGGTCTACTATCGTAAAGAATCGGTTGAGTCTGTAAAGAAGAGTAAGCACACCGAATCAATTTGCCCATATCTGGGACAATCAATAACAGTTCTATATCTGGGAAGAGGTATTAGTCTGGCTCCCTCTACGACTGTATAAGGGTAGATTGTATGGGGCTCCACCCTAATACATGGAGGGTTATATCAAGCAGAGCCAGGAGGAGGCTCTTTCACTAACGAAAAGCCGGTGTTATATCTGGCAGATGGGGCTGGAATTGAGGGGTAATATGAAGCACTATTTCAGGTCGGCTATGATATAGCGGATTAGAATCCGTTCATAGAATAATAGAATCCTGAAAAGATTTTCCTTGGCGTTTCTGTAGAAGTATCATAATATAAATCATGGCTAAGTTGTTTTCGGGGAAGAAGATGCGGCACGTTCGAACAAAAACCTTTTCCACAACACACCGATGCAAATATATAGCTCAGGAGCAAAATAGCGCGAGATCATACAAATATGTACACAATACCGAACAACGCCCTACACACAGATATCGGTATACGACTAGCCATAAACAAATCAATTTAAAGGAGACTCTAAAATGAAATACCTCACACAACAACAAATCAAGGATTTAGACAAAGCCATCGTCCGCAGTAAAAACAAGCGAGATATTATAGCGTTTAAACTGTGTTTCCGATATGCGCTGAGGGTGCAGGAGCTTTGCAACATTTCAGTAAAGCACATCAATTTCGAAAGTAGGCAAATAATTATAACCGGCGTTAAGAATGGTAGAACGAGGAGCTACGATTTAGACGATGCTCTCTATCAGCAAATTGCAAAATACGTAAAGGTGAACAAAATTAAGAAACGGTTATTTCCAGTAACCACGACTGCGATGCAATACCGGTTTAAGACGCACGCCAAGAATGCCGGAATCCCGAACGCTTATAGTATTCACTCGTTACGCCATTCATGCGCCATGGCAATGGCAAAAGAAGGCTCCAGCGCAATCTTCATCCAAAACTGGCTCAGGCATAAAAATATCGCAAGCGCTCAGGTTTACTTTGAGCAACTACAAGACCAGCGATTGGATAGAACTATGAATGAAAAGATATTCCCGCAGTTTATGTAATCCACACAGGTTGACAACCCTCATCCTCAATTACTAAAATATTGCCAGCAAAGCGAAAGGAGGTCTTCATGGGAAAACTTATAGATAAGATTAGAGGTCTTTTTGAAAATGCAATCTATGGATTAGCCATGATAATCATGATGGTTGGGGGATTGTTTACCTTAGTAATATCCATCCGAATCGTCAACGAAGTGTTAGGGCCAGTGGCAGCATTTCTTAGTTTGATAATCTTTCCTGTGGTTCTTGCAGTAGCTCCAATTTATGCTCTAGCAGTTTGGGGCAATTGGTTTCCGATTACAGTTGTTTATGGTTTGTGGATTGTTATCATGATTTTGTTTGGTATAGCAAAAGTTGTTGGTCGTGACTAATATTTTAGATAAAAATATTCAAGGGAATCTAATAAAAATAAAAAAAGGAGGTCAGTATGAACGACAGGTACACCAAAATCATTTTAACCATTATCGCATTGTGTTTGATATGGCTTTGTGTGAAGGATTTTGCAGTCGGCAGTAGCAGCTTACTGGCATCAGAACAACAGAGTGTGGGTATGAGTGTGAAAATACTTGATGTCAATTTCGATGCTTTTGAGGGAACTCTACCGATAGCTGTGAAGGTCACCGAACTGCCTAAACCACAGGAAGGAAGGACTCGATGAGCACAGAATTATCAACTGAAGAAAAACGCACAATAGAATTTATCAAAGTCCAACTTGAGTCTCTTAAACATCAATACGACTACTTCAAAAATATGACAACTCTCAACACAGGTGCGTTTATCCTTGTGGTGGCTTTTATGGAACGTGCCTTTGAGAATCCAGTTTGGAAAGAAGTTATTTTGGTGTCGTTAGTATGCTTTTCAGTCTCGTTGTTTTTTTCGTTGCTAGTGATGAAAAGTTACATCACTTCTATGGAAAAAATGTGGGGGTGGAATTTTCCAATCGAGGGAAGACCAACAGGTAAAGAGATTGAATCCCTCAAAACGAAATTAAAAAATCAAATAAAGTGGTGTGGTGTTTTCTTTTTCTTAGGAATTTTCTTTCTTCTTGTTTTTGCGGGTGCGAATATATTATTTGAGAGACCTACTGCTTATTCAATGGGGCGTTAAAAAACTTTTTTTTCGGCAAAAGACGGGAGGTGATGAAAATGGTACGTAGAATCCGACCAGGAAAACCTTTTTATGGAAGGCAATATTGTGCCGACACGAGCACTAATCTTGTTCACGACCTATTACAAGAAAAACCTAATTGTGGAATTGATAATATCAACCCCGATTTTATAAGAATGTTCACTGACCTAGACGAAGCCAAAAAGAATGGATTTAACTCTTGTAATCATTGTCTCTGGATAGAGAGAAAAATATAGTTCAAAAGCCTATCACACACCTCACAACCACTTCTTATACTAGCACATGCCATACTTAGCTGGTATAGAGCGTAGCATAAAACGGCAAACGATACTGGCTCAACCTATTTATACGGATGAACGTACGCTCTTTCAAAATCACCCTCTAAATCATCCCTAAAGAGGATTGAATTCCACCACACCTTCATATATTATTTTTTTTCTGATAAACAGAAAAGGGGTATAACCATGAGTGAAGAATTCAAAATCGACAAAGAGTTTCAATCTCTTATGCGATCCCTCACCAAGGTAGAGTATAAGGATTTGGAACAAAGCATCCTCAATGAAGGATGCAAGGATGCCATCACCGTATGGAAAGGGCGTATCCTGGATGGAAATAACAGGTTTAATATTTGCCAAAAGCACAACATCAAATACCCAGTAATAGATAAGACCAAAGAACTTAAAAACCGGGAAGCGGCAAGGCTCTGGATTATCTATAATCAATTCGCTAGAAGGAATCTCACTAATTACGATCGGGCCACTTTAGCTTTAAGACTCGAACCTTACATAAAGAAAAGGGCCGAGCAGAAGAAACGAGAGTCAGGGAAAAAATACGGTAAAGGGCATCCAAAAAAGGTTTCTAAGAAATCTGAAAAACCTATTAACACTTTAAAAGAAGTTGCTACTATTGCAGGTCTCTCCACAGACACAATTTACAGAGTGAAGCTTATTAATGAGTATGCCCCTGAGAAAACTCTAAAGAAACTCAAGGCAGGAAATACATCTATCTCTCGTGCGGCTGTTAAGGCATTTTATGAAAAATGCTTTCGAGAAAGAGACCAGGAAAATGAGGAAAGTAAGAAGGAAGAGAAGAAGAGGCAACAGGAAAGGGATCGCATCTTAAAGAAGGAAGGGAAGATGGAGGTTTTGGATAAGCGTGGTGGTTACGGCAACTGGAAGTATCAAGAAATTCATCGCATCGATGAAAAGGGAGATGTTACGAAAGATTATAAATGCACAGATTCTGAATTCAAGAACCTTTACAAACAGTTGGATGGCGATGTTATTGATTTCATGTCGAACGCGGTTAGGGATTTGTATACGGCTAATATCTTACTCAAGCACGCTGTCAAAGAAAAAGGAAACGAAGCTGTATTAAACAGTTTCCATATCACCTGGAGAAAAGGGGTTTTTCTATACTTCCCTCAGCTCTTGGAAATTTATGAGAAGCTAGGAGCAACGATAAAAAAGATACAGGAATCTGTAGATTCAAAGGATGATGCTGCTCGGCTCAAGGTGAGGAAGAAGCTTATCTGTAACCAGGATGGCCAGAAGATAGTAAGGCATTTCTTAGAAGAAGCAATCGGGACTTATTGGAACCGGATAAGATTCACTTGCGAGGATTCTGAAATAGATAGCCATATCAAAGGTTCTTTTCTTTCTGACGCTCTCGGAAAATAGCCACGCTATACGCACACTTTACATTCCCTCAACCTTATCCTATGGATAAATACTCCTTCTTTTCGTAAATAAACGTAGAACGCCAAATACAGCGTATTTCGGGGCTAATTCCTTCCGATTTTAAATTATTTTTGAAAGCTCCTTGATTTTTCACATAATGAAACTTATTATAAAATAAAAAGGTGAACAAAATGGTGAACACAATGGAGGAAAAGAAAAAACAAAAGCCAAGGAAAGGTGACCAGATTCGTTTCTGGGCAATGAATGAGTGGACAGGCGCAAATACCCTAATGATTGGAAAGGTGCTGGGCTTTGGGGATGCCGTAAGGAAAATGTGGCCTACCCAAATGGCGCATGCTCCTAACGATTACCTGCTGGTTCAGCGAATCGTCCATGGCGTCAAAAGCCTGTATGCGGTAATCCCTGAAGACGTCGATTCAATTATTTCCACGTTATTTGAAAAGGAGAATTAACATGATTATTTTAGATAAGGAAGACAAGGTTTTAGCGGTTAATAGGCTTGAGGAGCTTCGAGACAACATATTAGGTCAGCTAGAGGAAATGAAGGACCTTATAACCGAGTTAAGCCGGGAAAATCACCTGATTTGGGAACGGGCTCGATCGTATTGGCACACCAGTATCACGAATAACCTAGCTGAGGAGAGTGGATCGTTTCTAGGCTGTATGGTAAACTTTTCTGATACGGTGAAAGAATTGCGCGAGCATATCGCTTGTGAAGAGGGTGAGGAGGAACCATGCCAAGACAAGAAATAATTAGCAAAGAGGGGTTTATAATCGCACGGGTTTCCACCCCAGAGCAACTCCAAGACGATCGTTACGGCATTCCCATTCAATTAAAAAGGTTGAACGATTTCGTTAAACAAAAAAAGCTGAAAATAGTTAAACAGTTTCAGTTTCCAGAATCGGCTTTTAAGGGAAAGAGAAAAAAGTTTGTAGCGGCTGTAAATGAGATAATTTCCTATGCGAAAAAGAAAGGAGAAACAGTAGCTATAATTGTTGACGATCAGGACAGACTTACCCGCAAAGTATTCCACAAATCCACATTTGATATTATGCAAAAATGCCGTGAGGAAGGGCTCTTGGAAATCCTATGCCCAGGATTACCACCCCTTAATAGCAAATCGGAATATTGGGTAGTGCAGTTGTATCAGCAAGAATGGTTCCGCGCTGAGGGAGAATCAGCCAGGAAAAGCGAGGCTGTAAAACGCACAATTCTGATGAAATTGGAAAGAGGAGAGTTCCCAGGCTTTGCACCAACAGGATATCTGAACGATAGCAAGGGAAAAACCTTGGTTTACGACGATTTACGCGCTCCTGGGGTAAAAAAGATGTTCGAGCTGTATTCTAATATGGATCTCAGCGGGGATGAGGTGGCAAAAGTGCTTAGAGACGATGGTTTAACGATGAAGCCTACGGCTGGGAATGAACCGAGACCCATATCCAGGAAGGATGTAAATTCTTTATTGAAGAAACGGGTTTATACAGGAGAGTTTCAATGGGAGCATCCAACAACAGGAGAGCCAGCAGTTTGGAAGGGAAACTATAAGCCATTGATTAGCAAAGCGTTGTTTGAGAAGGTCCAGAAAATCATTGAGGAACGAGCCGTTAAGTATTCCACCCGCCATACGGCAAGCACAAGCCAAGATCGGCACAAATTACAAGGGATTCTCACTTGTGATTACTGTGGTTGTAGAATGACGCCCAATGATGTATCGGCAAATTATGGAAAGCCAAAAGGAACAATAGTTAGCTATCGATGCACCTACGGGAAAAAAGATCGGGACAGTGATTGGTATAAAAAGCACTTCGGAGAAAACCACAGCGGAGTTAGTGAAAGAAAGGTGAGGGTGGTTGGAAAGGGATTCAGCAAAAAGCAACAGAAGATAGTCAACTGCCCACAGTTGTATTGGGCTACAAGCTCAATAGATGAAGCTATTAAAATGAAGCTCTTGGAATTCAGCAAAGACCGGAAGGTAATAAAACCCATTATTGAGCAGATGCAAGCCGATTGGGAAGAAAGGGTAAAGGCCAATGAAGCACGCAGGGAACCGTTACGAAACCGAATTGATAAGCTCGAGAGGGATCAGACTAAGGCTTATAAAAACCTAGCCCTTGCAGATTCGGGCAAATATGCGGAAGGGATTAAAAAGGTAATAGACCAAATCGAGTCTGATATTGAAAAGGCAAAGGAAGAACTGGACGGAATTGCGGAGGAAAAGCAAGTCGATACCAACGAGCTATTTCAGGTTTTGGATGCCTTTGTAAGCCTAGGTGAGGAGTATGAGAAACTTCATCCCAGGAATCAGCGTAGATTGCTTATGCAGGTATTCAAAGACATACGACTGAGGAAAGGCTGGCTAACAAAATTCAAGGATATCGAGCCTGAGGATTTTCGCAAGATTGGTCATATCACATTCGAGCTAACTGAGCCGTTTAAACTGCTGTTTGGAAAGTGGGAAAGAGAGATGGAATCCATAATCAAAAAGGGAGGCAATCCTAAAGGTAGTGGTGGTACAAGTAAGTCTAGTATTAATAAGACAAAGATGAGGGTACCCTCGAATGACGGTTCATGAAGGCTAAATCCTCAATGTCGCTCAGGACATGCCTTATAGACTTTAGCCTTTAAGTTTACCGACACAATATGGGAGAGAACCTTTATAAAAAATTCAT
>Ga0114922_10002508_pt1 | contig 17230 bp, 12 predicted proteins | sample AartaG_FD_100975 | JGI IMG/M metagenome (GOLD analysis project Ga0114922, IMG submission 100975) | Deep subsurface microbial communities from Aarhus Bay to uncover new lineages of life (NeLLi) - Aarhus_00045 metaG | ecosystem: Environmental > Aquatic > Marine > Oceanic > Sediment | place...
TAATTGTAAGTGTTATGCCCGCAGGGTATGGGTCGTAATCGAGCGATGTCTGCACAGTACCTGCTGTTGCACCCTGAATAATAGTGCCTGTTTGTTTTGCAACATAGGTGGTATCCCCCGTGCGTATCATGCCGGGTTCATTGTCGTTAACAAGAATTTTGGGTTTGGCCAGAACCCTGCCGTAATCCTTTGTCTGCATAGCAGTCAACAAAGCGTTAATGTGTCTATCGCCGTAAAAGCCGGTCCCGGCACCGCCGTTAGATTGGAAATCGATAAAGCGGTTTCTGCCACTTTCCAGGAGCTTTGACACTAAACTGACGCCTTCTCCAACGCCCGGCATAATAGCACCGGTCAGGCCGGACGTGGCGACCAAATCCGGAAAGCTCTGGATTAAATTAAGGTCATAATCAAAGGCGTCGGCCTTCGATATCTCAACCAGCGTGACATCTATAAGGACCTGTGGCCTTCTCTGGTCTAATTTTTCTATCAGGCTCGCTATCCAATCCTGGTTCTTTTTGCTCGCGTAAACAATCAATGAAAAAGTATTCGGGTCGGCCACTATTTCTATTTGCTCATCCTGTTTTCTTATGACGCTTTCAATCTTGCCTTCCTTGTCCAGAACAATCTCTTCAACAAGTGGCATCAGAATCTCTTTCAAATGGTCCGGCGACTGATTTTCGAGAGGATAAACCTTATAAGGTATCTCATCTTCCTGCATTTCGCTGTCCACGTAGTGTAAAATCTTCGCTATCTGGACGTGCTGCTCAGCGGTTGCATTAACCAGAAGCGAATTCGTCGGCTCAACTACTACCACCTGCGGCTCTCCCTCAAGGGTCTCGGCTGCTTCGCCGTACATTGGGGCCCTTGTTGTTGGGGTCCTGGTAGTTGCGGGCCTGGCCGTTTGGGTCAGGGGCTTAGCACTGCCGGTAATTCTCGAAGAATAAGGATAACCTGTCGTCTGTCTGGGGGTAATTATGCCAAGCTCCTCCAGTTTCCTTCTTGCCTCTTCAGCATCAACATACTCGATTTTGTATAATTTCAAAGTCCGAAGGTCCTGCTGTGCCACGTCAAGAGTATCTATTAACTTCTCGACTTCATCTAATTGCTCATCAAGGCCTATCATCAAAATGCGGCTTGTTCTTTCGTCGAAATCGAGATACACAGTGGGTTTGGCCGGCTCAACCGGTTTCGCAGTCTGCGGCGTGGGCCTTCTTGTGGCAACTGCTCGTTGGTCAGCTAACCGTTTTTCCGTGGCAATTCGGCGGTTGTATACCACCGTTGTTTCGCCGGGCTTTCTCGGGCTTGGCTTATACGGTGCCGGCGCCGCTGCGGCAATAGTAATGGATATAGTGCCTAACTGCTCGGCAAGCGCCTGGATTTTCGGGGTAAGCGTCTGTGCCATCGTGTACCGCAACTGCCTGAACCTGAACCTTTTCCGTTCGCCGGGCTTATCCACCAGCTTCAGAAGTGCCTCTATACGCGGCATACGGTAGGCAAATGCTGTAACAATAAGTGTCTTCGTCTCGGGTATTGGTCTGACTTCGGTGACGAGTCTCATCCCATCCAGAAGATTCTTTGCGTTGGTTGTATCTATATGCTGCAGCTCAAAAACACGAGTTATAACTGCATCCCCCATATCAATACCCTTAGCGTCAGGGTAAAAATCAGGGTCAATATTTTGCGCTTCTGCCGCGGGAACTATAGTTACCAGATCGCCCCTGCGAGTCATCGCAAAACCATGGAACTGCAGCACGGATTCAAGCAGAGGATACAGATCCTTTAACTTGATAGGCCCTTGAAGCCTGCCATTACGCTTGATTGTAATATCGCCTTTGACCTTGGTCGGGTCGTACAGATAGTTCAGATTTAAATGCTTACCTACAAAGCCCAAAAATTCCGTTATGGTAAGCGTCTCGGGCAGAACCAGTTGAAGAACATCATCTCCGTTGGGAATCGACTTCGATTCATACGGCCGGACAGCAGCAGGCGGTTGAGGTGCCTTTTGTTCCAGTACCTTTTGCTCTTGCTCCAGTACCGCTGCAACGCTGTTTGGCTGGCTTCTTACTTCTTCTTTCGCTGCAAAACGAAGTCCCACCACATCCGGCCCGCTTTGTGTTATCCGCTCACCGGGATTCGACAATTGCCTGACAGCAGAAATAATTTTGTCCACTGAGCTGACCGGTGCAACAACAATTACAGCATCCTTATGGATATCTATAATTGCCCTGGCCTTGGCATTAACAGCCGGCGGGTTAAAAAAGCTCCCGATGGATATATTACCGACTTTTGCCGCAATCAGCTCCTTGGATGGAAGATTCTTAGCCAATGAGGCGCCGAATGCCGTCCTTATTGCAAATTGCCCCTGGCAATCAACAAGATTCAAAATAGCCATTGCTTTGAGCAGATCGTCCGGCTGGCCACTCACTAAAAGCGCAGTAGAACCGGGAAAGTGCGAAACCGTCCCTATCCCAGTCTCGGTAAGATACTTCTTGCCCTGTTCAACAGATATGTACTTCAAGGGAAAAACCCTAAAAGATGGCTCAGAAGCACCCTGCTGAGCAGCCAAAAGATAATTGCTAAATAACAGAGTTACCGATAAAACAAGCAATCTGCTAAAGCCCCCGCGAGAGGGACCCCGCCTTGCGGGAATCCAAAATCGTTGTTTCGCCATTGTTAATCACCCCTTAATCCGATAAATTAAAAAATATACAAAATAGCTCTCATACGTACCGAAAGTACTTCTAATTATCTTTGTTTTCCTCCGGACCGGAACGATTCTGCTCCTCCAAAACCTTTTTTAACTCTTCGCCTAAAGTACTCAGCCTTTCCGTCTCTTCGGCACTTAAACGCGAAGATCTGAATTCGGAAATAAGATTTTCCATCATTGCAGCCTTTTCCTTAGAAATAGGTCCTGAACCGGCCTTATCAGACTTAAAACTTTCCTGTATCTCTCTTAGCCTTTCAACGAGCTCCTTCATCTTCGCGTCTTCTTCAGCAGTTCTACGCGGCTGTGGAACTCTGCTTTTTGGCCTTTTAATGCCGGTATCAGTTCTCCTTGAAGCCGGTAAAGCAGGTCTGGAACCGGCCGCTCCCGGTGTTCTTCTGGAAACATCCGCTCGTTCTGGCCGAACAGCAGATGCTCCTTCAAGAAGGCTCGTCTCCGGATTTTGCTCGGCTTTTTGCTCGAAAGTGCCTTTGCCATCCTTAAAAACAACAATACCGTCCTTTACCTGCTCAACAAGCAAATGGCCAACCTTACCGGACTGCCTGACCCAGTGTAATCCTTTGCCCGGCTCGTCAATCAGCGCAATCGACAACTCTGGGCGTCCCTTGTAAAAACTGGTGCCAAGAACCTTAAATTTGGGCGTAACAGCCGTTCCGCGTGCAATACCGGCAGTACGACCTGTTGTAGGCCTTGGCGTTTTCGGCTTTGGTGGATTCAGATACAACGCAAATGCCCCAGCCTGCTGTACAAGAGGCGAACTCTGATTTGCGGCTCCGGCCGCTTTATTGCCCACAGCTTGAAGGTTGAACTTCTCTATCACACCGGGAGAGCTCAACAATTCCTCGATGCGGTCATCACTGCTAACGCCAAAAACCACAGGAAAAACAAAGAAAATGACGAAAATGACCGCCAAAACCGCCGCCACAATACTTGTTATTCGCAATGTTTTTATCATATCAGCCTCTAAAGTACCCCCACATTGGTTAATTATTAAATGGTTAATTGCTTAATTAAACTTGACTTACGCACCATTCACCAATGAACCACTCACTAATTAACTACTCACCAATTAACCACATAGCTCTTATGCCCTTTTTTATTTGACAGGAGCCAGGGGCTTTGGTTCCCTCCAATGAACGATTTTTCTTAAAAAAGAACTCTCGTTTCCCGCGTAGTCACCGCTGTTCTCAGGAGTATGGCAATCAATGCAGGCAGATTTCAGCTCAGTGAATCCGACTATTCCCCCAGTTTTGATATGTTCCGAGCCAGGCCCATGACAGTTTTCACAGCCCACGTTTTTCATATGTCCGGTTTTCTGCTCCGAAACGAACCCGGTTTCATATTTCATACCAACAACATGACAGATAGCACACTCCGGGTCGAACTGCGAGTCGACCCGCTCGAGCGTCGCATAAGCATGCGCATGGACATTACGGCTCCACTTTCCATATTCGTATCCGTGACAAGCCTTACAGGACTGCGAACCGGTATATTCCAAACCATCCGGCAGAATAAAACGCGGATATTCCTCCAAAAGATTCCACTCTCTGACAAGCTGTTGATAAGCTTTGTACAACTGAACAAGGGAGGTTTCCGGCTTCAAATCTTCTCCGACAGGTATAGCAAAAAAACTCAATTTCGGCTTATCTTTGCCTGTGGGGGATTCTGTTATTTGCAATCCACATACATATCTGCCGAAGCGGCCCACCGAAAAAACCAAAGGCCTTTTATTCGCCTCGCCAATTACCCTCGGCTCATCAGATTCAGCAGGACAAATAATACAATCTACGAGAGGTATCCTCTTGCGGATAAAATCAATAATGGCATCATCACAATAGTTCAGGATAAGGATATTAACCTTGAAAGTATCGAGATTAGATTCACTGCGAACCGGTGCCGGACTAAAGTCGGAGCCTAGTGTAAAAAGCTGTCCAATTTGTTCTAAGTGAGCCGATTTTGCGTCAAAAGCCGCAATAGTTATGACTACCCTGTTGTCTTTGAATGACAGGCTTTTTGTAAATTTCGCTGGAACATTCATATCAGATGAGCGGTGAGCACTTATGATATTGAAAATCGAAGCCGTACTATCTAACAGTCCAACATTTTTCCCTATTTCGACGTCTTTTTCACTCAGACTGACTACATCGTAATCGAGCAGTTCCAAAGCCTGGAGTATTATGTTGAATTTAATTAAGTCCTGCTCGCTATCGCCTTTCACAAGCGAGCCCGTATCGACAATCAATCTTTTGTCTCTGGGCACACGCTCGAACACTGCCGCCCGCCTGTCAAGCCCCCCGAGCTGTCCGCCGGAACAGCCGCAGGGCCTCAGCTCCCCAAGCTCATTACCGGTAAAAAAGACTGTGAGCACGTCGGCTGTATGAGGTGATTCCGCCGACGGCTCGGGCGAGACCTCTAATACACACGAGGCGCATAACGTCAATACGCAAATGCAGCTCACCAATCGCATGATATACAGGTTAGTTTTCAATCCACCCCCAAAAGCATCAGGATAAGTTAATTAATGAGTGGTTAATTGGCTACTCACCACTCACCAGTTATTTCCTCTTATAAAACCCGCGACAGACAACTCCCAGCTCATTACCGCCTTTTATCTTTACAACAAACGCGTCCACGAATTGCGTTTTACCCTCTGCGAGTGGCGGCATTATTTCCACATTAAACTGATAACCGTCGCGAATTTTCTCGCGGCTCAGAACTGTAACCGTGTTATTTTTCGATGAAACCGACTCAATCTCGAAATCACCACCATATTTGTTGAGCACCGTCACTTTCCTTACTATTGGATTTTGCGGTTCGGCATTAAAAGTGATAATCAACGGCGGGCTAATTGCATATTTCGGTATCACGTCAAAGAGAATTTCGGCCTCTTTCTCCTCCGGATGAGTCAGACTAACGTTGACACTTCCTTTGAGATTATTATTCAGCTTCTCCATATCAACTCTGGGGTCAAGAATAAATTTTGTCGCTTCCACCGAACCATCAACATCAGCAGTTATGCAGTCGGCAGTCGATTTGAACTGGGTTATCGCAAATGGTTGATTATCAAGACTGCTAAGTACAATCTTCGGACAGCCAGCATTTTCCTCATCAAGGAAAAGCTTCAATCTCTTCGGTGAGTAACTGACTTTAGATACAACCGTGGCTTTAATAGTCAGTGCAAGTCTGGGCTTTGTCTTATCGTTTGAGTTGACATAGATATTCTTCATGAACGGGCCGGATTTTTGAAAAGCCTGAAATTCAGCCTTCACAACACTGCTTTCACCCGGAGAAAATTCGGTCTTGTCTAATATGGTCTCGACGCCGCAGCATTTCTCGATTCCCATGATTTCCAATAAGGCGTCTCCGGTGTTCGTAAATTTAAACTCAGCGACCCTCTTATTTGCCCCCGTACCAATTTGTCCAAAATCGTGAACTACGTTTTCAAACGTAATTTTTGGCGCGGCTTTGTCGAGACTGGCGAGTGAAGCTTCAGCTTTCTCCAGCGAACCAACCACTCTTGTCTCGGGCGCCGTCGCGGGCTTTTCGGGCAGCTTAGCCTGCTCCTGACAGCCAAGCTGAAAAAGTAATACACTACTGAAAACAAGTGCTGAAATTAAATAGTTTCGTTTCATATCCACCATCTCCAAATTAGATGATAAAGTAACTTTCCGGTCAATTAACAACGCCTATTGTAACAAAAATAACGCCCTAAATCAAGAAAATTCTGGGGCGATTGCAGTTTCTCGTCTTTTCGCCTGTTTGCCGCCGATTTTAACTGCTGGCGTTCTGCTTTACAGCCGATATTGTAACTATTATTATAGTAGCTATATTATAGTAGCTATATTATAGGAAGTAAAGAATGGACAAGCAAAGTCCCCAGGTTTCAATAGTTGTACCACTGTTGAATGAGCAGGACAATATCGGCCCGCTTTACGAGCAGACCACACAAACCTTAGCCGACAAATATGACTACGAAATAATCTTCGTCGATGACGGCAGCAGTGATAACAGCTTTGATATATTAGCTAAGCTGCAAAAGACCGACGCCCGAATCCGGGTCATTTGCTTTCGCAAGAACTTCGGCCAAACCGCAGCGCTCAGCGCCGGATTCACTCACGCACGGGGAAAGATTATCGTCGCAATTGACGCCGACCTGCAAAACGACCCGGCGGACATACCTAAAATGATTGCCAGGCTCAACGAAGGATTTGATGTTGTAAGCGGCTGGAGAAAAAAAAGGCACGATAACGCTATCACCAGATTGCTTCCTTCTAAAATCGCCAACTGGTTGATTTCCAGGATTACTGGCGTAAAGCTCCACGACTACGGCTGCACGCTGAAAGCCTACCGAAGGGAAGTCCTGGAGGAAACAAAGCTATACGGTGAAATGCACCGCTTCATCCCCGCCCTGGCGAGCTGGAGCGGAGCGAGAATCGCCGAAATGGTGGTCAACCACAGGCCAAGAACCACCGGTACCGCCAAATATGGTCTGGGGCGAACTTTCAAAGTGATACTGGACCTTATCACCGTAAAGTTCCTCGGCTCATTCTCCACCAAGCCCATCTACATCTTCGGCGGGCTGGGGCTGGCCAGCGGCATCGGGGCGATAGCCTCCGGATGGATTGTGGTATATCAAAAAATAGCTCACAAATTCGCTATGAACAGAAATCCGTTACTGGTCCTGACCGCTATGCTGATTACCGCCACCATCCAATTTATTCTGATGGGCCTGCTCGCCGAGCTTCTGGTTCGCACGTATCACGAATCACAAAACCGGCCGACCTACGTCATCAAAGAAATTCTCGAGTCGTCCGCAAAAAAGGAAGACCAGAAATGAGCAAACCCGTCCGAAAACACAAACGCTCGAGAAAACCAATAGAACCACATAAACACAAAATAAGCGCACCTGCTCGTCGGGTTGGAGTCTGGCCGAGCAAGGCCAAACAATTAGGCGGCAAACCATTCGTAACTTTCATTATAATAGCGATTCTGGCGGCAATCCCCTTTTGCATGGGTAAATATTTCGAGTTCAACTCGCCCGGAGCCTTCGACAGCGGGGCATACGTCTATTCGGCAAAGCACATACTCGACGGCGCCAAAATCGGAGTCGATGAAAAGCCTAGCGCTCAGATGGGGACGCTGCTGATAAATATGTTGGGCGTCCGGCTGTTCGGCTTTAGCGAAACGGGGCCAAAATTGTTGCAGACAATTTTTCAAGCAGGCGCTTTGCTGCTTATGTTTGCTGCGATGGTTAAACTGTTCGGTATTCTGCCTGCTGCCGTGGGAGTCATTATTGCCTCAATATATCTTTCAGCTCCGCTTATGGCAAAGTACGGCAATGTAAAAGAACAACATATGATTGCCTTTATGGTCCTGGGCGTAAGCTGTTTTGTTTTATATCAACTCGGTAGCCGCTGGTGGTATGCGCTCTTGGCCGGCGCCTTTCTCAGTTGGGCGCCGCTGTTTAAAGAAACCGGCATCTCAGCAATCACAGCAGTCGGCTTGTTCGTGATTGCACAGCCGCTGCTTAAACACAGAAGCTGGAAAAAAACAGGAACAGATATTTTACTGCTGATAGCAGGAGCAGCTCTTATCATCAGCCCGATATGCCTTTGGCTGGCCGCCGAAAAAGCCCCGAGGAATTATTTTCCCTATTACTCTTTCTGGGGGCCCCTTACTACAAGGCTACAGGCTTCACAGGATACCCCCGAGCAACCAATCGCAGAACCCAGCTCGGATGCCAACCAAAGCTCAGTCCAGAACAAATCTGGCCAGCAGGGGCTTCTAATGAAATTAATGCCGGCGTATGTTCGCGACAGTTGGCAAATACTAAAGCCCGAAGATACCAAACAGGCAAAGCTTCGTGTCTTCCGCTGGTATCGGGCGTTAATACTGCCGATTGCCCTGGCACTCGGGTCAATTATTATCAGAATCTTCAGGATAATCTCTGTCAAACTGAATAAATCAAAAAGCGTCATAAAAACCCCCTATGACCGGTTTGTATTGCTTTTTGCCGTCTGGTGGCTGCTGGATATGACGTTTGTGTGGATAAGCCCGCGTTCGTACGAGCAGTATTACCTGCCGCTAAACGCCTCGGCTGCAATGTTGGGTGGATACCTGATAGCAATTTATTATAACAAACTAAAGAGTACTGCTTACAAACCCATTTGGGTTTTAACTGGATTTGTTGGATTACTGTCGATGATAATTATGTCACAGCATATATTCTTCGGCCTCAAAAAGAGCCCTCATACAGGAGCCATCTACCTAAATCCTGCCACCCGTATTCCAGAAAAACGAAATGGTTACGCACAGAAGAAGAATGAAATTTCCCGGCGTAAATGGCAAAACTACAAAGGCTCCTGGGAGGCCGTCGGTGAATACATACGAAACAATTCCACACCGAACGATAAAATCTACGTCTGGGGCTGGGTCCCGGGAATATATGTTGCGGCCCAGAGATTGAGTCCGACGCCGAAAGCATTCGAAGGAACGATGCATACCCTGTCTCCGGAAGTGCTTTCTGAAAGAATCGATGAGATATTAAATGCGTTCGAGAAGGAGCCGCCGAAGTTTATAGTTGACAGCCGCAAGGACCACTTCCCGTGGGACAGACCGCCGCTGGAATTATGGCCTCGAACACAGAAAGGATTCCTGCCTGCTGTCCCGCAAATTGCCAGCCAATATGATGTGATGTACGCCAAAATGCTGCATGAGAATATCGAGCCTGATGAGGCGCTTCGATATGAGGCGATGAAACCGTTCAGAGAATTTGTTATGAAAAATTACAAAATCGTTCGGACGTTCGTCAACCCGCATGTTCTTTTCCAGCGCAAATAAACCAAAATCAGTTCATAGTTCATTGTTGTGGGTTCATAAACTACAAACTACGGACTATGAACTACGAACTATCTATGGATGAAGACCTCAAAAAGCAGCAGGAACTCTATGATGACGGCTGGAGCAAGGAACTTGCGGCGGGTAAAGAACAACGCGGCAACCTGCAAACGAACCTGGAATTTCTCACAGAAACCAACCTTCTCAAGTCAAACGACAGGATTTTAGAAATCGGCTGCGGCATCGGCACTATTGTCTTTGAGCTTAACAAACAGGGATACGATATTACCGGCACTGACATATCAACTGAAGCAATTGCTTACGGACTTAAAAAATACGGCGATATCAAACTCCAGGTACAGCCGGCGGAAGATTTGCAGTTTGAAGACCAGGCATTCGATGTTGTGTTGAGCTTCGATTTATTCGAGCATATTGCTCGGATAGATAAACACATAAGCGAGGTGTCCCGTGTCCTTCGACAGAATGGTTATTATCTGCTTCAGACACCAAACAAATACAGTAATGTGATTTTTGAAACGCTGTACCATAAATCTCTGAAGTGGCGGCGGGCGCATCCGTCACTGCATACTCCGGGACAATTGAGGAAGCGATTGTCCGGACACGGATTCGAAATAAAATTCGTCAAAATGAATCCTGTCAACGAATTCACCCTGAACAAGTTAAGGAAAAAATTAGGGCCGGTAAGCGGCATCATCAAACACATAAATTTTCGCCGTCTGCCTCTTGCCCTGCAAACAAATTTATATGTTATCGCCCACAAAACGGTCAGTTAGTAACAGAAGTTGTAAATGAAGATACTGATGCTCAATTATGAGTTTCCGCCGATTGGTGGCGGAGCCGCTAACGCTCATCGATGTCTCCTGCAGCAATACGCCGGCAGCAGCGACTTGAAGGTCGATGTCTTAACCTCAGCCTCAAAGCCGGGTTTCTTCAAAGAAAGCTTCGCAGACAATATCACTATTTACAAAGTCGGCCTGCACAAGAAGGAGCTTCATTTCTGGCGGAAGACAGAGGTCATCGAGTGGCTCTTCAAAGCCAAATGTCACTACCGCAAACTACTGCGGGAAAATGATTACGATTTGGCCCACGCATTTTTCGGCTTTCCAACCGGCTGGCTCTGCTATCGAACCGCCGATAAGCTTCCCTACATTATTTCACTGCGCGGTTCGGATGTCCCCGGAGAACATGCAAGGTTAAAGCTTGATTATAAAATTTTCGGCCCTGTGTTTAAGGTGATTTGGAAAAAGGCCGTCGCCCTTGTGGCCCCCAGCGAAGGTTTGAAGAACCGTGCCCTCAAGTTTCTACCGTCGGCGGCCATAGATGTTATTCCTAACGGCGTTGACCTGGAGCGATTCAAGCCCGCCGAAACCGAGAACGAATCGGATACACTAAAGCTCTTGACCGTCGGCCGACTGTCCGTTACCAAACGGGTGGAAATCCTGATAGACGCCGTTGAGGCGCTGCACAGAGACGGCCGTAAGGTCCGTTTCCGGGTAGTCGGCGGCGGACAAATGCAGCAGAAACTACAACAAATCGTATCGGAAAAAAACCTCGCTGACATTATCGAGTTCACAGGTAGAATCGACCCTGAAGATATGCCGCAGGTTTACCGGCAAAGTGACATTTTTATAAGCGCCAGCATGCAGGAAGGGATGAGTAACGCAATGCTCGAAGCGGCGGCCTCCGGCCTGCCGATAATTACAACCTTCTGCGAAGGCACCGATGAGCTGATAGCCGATAACGGAATTGTTGTAAACAATACAAACGCCCGGACGATAGCCGATACGATAAAAAAAATAGCCGACGACCGGCAGCTTTACAAACAAATGGCCGTCGCAGCAAGAAAGCAGGCCCAAAAGTTTACCTGGAACAAAGCGGCTTCTCAATATATCGAGCTGTATCATAAAATATCGAATTGACGGGGACTTCGCGGTGACACCAAAACTGTCCGTAATTATAGCATCTTACAACCATCAGGACTACATCGCCGAGACGTTGGAAAGCCTCGAAAAGCAAACGTTACAGGATTTCGAAATCATACTGGTTGATGATGGCAGCACCGATAAAACTGTTGAGACAGCTAAAAACTTTCCGTCAAGGGCCCGGATTTTTACCCAGGAAAACCAGGGTGTCGTTGCCGCCCGCAACCGGGGTATAAGCCTGGCGAAAAGTGAATATATTTGTTTCGTGGATAGTGATGATGTAGTCCTGCCCGATAGATTCACCAAACAGGTTGCCGCACTCGATGGTGACCCGGAACTTGGATTAGTGTTCGCCGATGCCTTGATTATTGATTTGAATAGCAAAGAAATCGGAAGATTCAGCGACGTGTATCCCGTTGTCCCGGGCGATACAGCCGAGATGCTTGCTCTGCATTACTGCTTTACCCCGATGATAACGGTTATGGTACGCACCGAAGTGCTTAAAAAAACGGGGCCCTTTGAAAAGCCCGGCCCGATCAGCGATTATATGAAGTGGATAGAAATTGCTCATCTTAGCAAAGTTTACTATGACCCCGAACCATTGGGCTGCTGGCGAAGACATCCGGCAAGCACTTCCAAAGGCGCAAATAAGGTCAAAAGCTACGCTAAAACCAGAGCGGCCCTGAAAAGGGTTCTACGGAAATATCCTGAATTACAAAACAAAATTGGAAATAAAATAGCTAAACGCTTTTCAAAGTCTTATTTTCTTACGGGATTTTGGCTCGTTGCCGATGGCAATATCAGGCGGGCAAGAAAATATTATTGCAAGGCGGTTAAAGTATATCCTCGTTCTTTCGAGAGCTGGGGAGGACTAATTCTGACTTCTCTGCCGGCAAAAAAGATTGTAATAAAGTTGCATCGTTACATAAGAGCGAAAAAGCTGCCGTGGTAAATAGTCTTAAATTTAACTTAGTCCATCGCTTAAAACAGATATGATTAGAACACAAAAAGTACCTTGCAATTTATGCAGCAGCACGGATTCGATTTTCCTCTTCGACACACGGGACCGCTTACATGGCATCGGAGATACATTCACCTACGTACGGTGCACCGAATGCGGCCTGGTTTATATGAACCCGCAGGTGGCCCCCGAAGACATAGAAAAGCTGTATCCTGCGAATTACGCCCCGCACTCTAAAAAAGGAAAAGGCATCGGCCCCAAAATCGCCTCTTTATATAATCGAATTTCAAAAATACCCGTCATCGGATACTTTCCGAAACAACTGACGAACGTAAAAATTGCCGGCACCATCTATCGCAGTCTCAACCGGCAAAGCCGAATCCTGGATGTCGGCTGCGGCTCCGGGGCATTCCTCAATAGCCTAAGAGCAGGCAAAGGCTGCGAGGTCTATGGAGTGGATATATCCGAAAATGCCGCCGAACAGGCAAAAAGCTCTTTCGACCTCGATATATTCAAGGGCACTATTACCGAAGCCCCCTTTCCCCAGGCCCACTTTGACCTAATCACCGCCTGGTGGTACATAGAGCATATACCCGACCCTGACCCGACCATAGCAAAAATGAGCAGCATGTTAAAAGACAACGGCTATTGTATAATCGGCGTCCCCAACTTTGAAAGTTTCAATGCCAGGCACTTCAAAGACAAATGGTATCACCTCGATAGCCCCCGACATCTGTGTATCTGGACCCCTCGCACGATTACCAGGCTGCTGGAGAAACATGGCCTGATGGTGACAAAGATAACATATGACAAAACACCCTGGGGCCTGCTGGGCTCGTTACAATACCTGCTGTACGGCGATAACATTAACCCGAAATATCGAAACCGAATCCGTAATTCTATGCTGTTGTGGATACTTCTTTTGCCGTGGACAATGTTGGTATCACTCCTGAAAAAATCAGATATAATGGTGGTGTACGCAAGAAAAACAACCGATGAAATGTCTAAGGCCACGTAACGGCATTGCAGCATTCTGAGGTATATTCTTATGACAAAAGAACATTTTTACGACCACTATCACCGGGACAGCCCCACCGGTGCGGGCAATTGGGTTGCCCGGGCCTTTTCTAAGAAAATCTTTTATTTCATCAAAATAGACCCGAACCACAGCGTTTTGGAAATAGGACCGGGACGGGGTGTTTTTGCCGATATTTGTCTTGAAAAACAAATCGAATACTCCGCCGTCGAGCCCAACCGGCAAATGGCCGATTCGCTTCGGCAAAGAGGGGCCGATGTCGTTCAGGCCATGGTTCCGCCGCTTCCCGACCTGACGAAAGAATTTGATGTTGTGGTAATGATTAACACACTGGAGCATATGAACGGCATGCCGGACGCCCTGCAGATAACCGAACAAATAAGAGAGGTATTAAAACCAAAAGGAAGGTTTGTAATATGCTCGCCGGATTATCTGAACTTACGCCATAATTTCTTCAACTGTGATTTCTCCCACGGCTATGTCACCACCCGGCGCAGGCTCAGCCAGCTTCTGCTCAGTGCCGGTTTCGAGAATATAAAGAGCTGCTATCTGAGCGGCCCCCTGCGGGGACTCGCGTGCTTTCTAATTTCGGCTTTCGCCGGCCGGCTGCCTTTCGGCTCGCTCAATGCGTGGTTCCCGGATAATAAAGTTTTCTACAAGCTCTACAAAATACAGCTCACCTTTTCGAGAAAGGTGCTCATTCTTGCCGAAAAGCCCGGCTAAGCCCTAACAGGAAATGACTGACCGCACCAAACAATTCGCCAAACTCCTTATCAGAATTCTAATCACAACCGGATTACTGATATGGGTCTTTAGCAAAATCGACCTTGAGCAATTCCGCCAAACTGTAAAAACGGCTAAGTGGTGGTTCCTGTTCGCCGTTTGGGTGCTGGTCGTAATAATCTTCTGGATTAACTCTATCAAGATGCGGCTTATTCTAAAAAAACAGGACTGTGATGTAAAAATTTCAACCCTCTTCGGCGCCAGCGCGGTTACCTTATTTTACGGCATGGTCATACCAGGAATACTCAGCACCGGGGTAAAATGGTACATTCTCAAAAAGGACACCGGAAAATCAAGCGGCGTCCTTAGCAGTATGTTCTACAACCAGATGTCGATAATGGTTGTTATGATGGTGTTCGGACTCGCCGCCTTAATGATTACAAATCCTGCATCGCTCTTGAAGTCAGACTCGAACAATCAATGGCTGCTGCCCGTCGTCAGTGGAATATTACTGGCCGCCATAATACTTTTTTCCCTGCTGCTGTTGAACTGCCGGACCGGCGGAAAAATCATCAAAGCTCTCATGTTTCTGCTAAGGCCCTTACCACTAAAAATACGCCAAAAAGCTCAGGAATTACTCGAGCAAATTGCAATCTTTCAAAACGTAAGTGCCAAATTCCACCTGACTATTTTATCTGTTACTATAATAGCCAATTTAATCGGCGGTGTATTGTTATACATCCTCTCCGCCAATGCGGCGAACATAGAAGCACCTTTCGGCGTATTCGTCTGGCTCTGTACAGTTATATATGTCCTGGGAAGAGTTCCGATTTCGGTGGCTAATCTCGGCGTCAGAGAGGTAACGCTGGTGGGTTTTCTGGGCATCTACGGAGTGGCAAAACCCCAGGCCCTGCTGATGTCGATGATATTGTTCTCCGCTGTAATTCTTATGGCCGCTATCGGTGCAGTATATCAGCTCTTCTGGGCTATAAAAGCTAAAAAAACAACTCAATCACCGGATGAGTTGTCCACGTAAACGACGAACTTAAACTCCCTGCTTTTACCTCATCCTTCAAAATTGAGGTTGAAACTACACAAATTCTTTAAAATAGAGCGTTTTTGGATAACAAATTCCTTGAAAAGCAACATTTTAGTTGAAAATCATACCTGCACATAATAGAATGATGGATGAGATGACTGCTGCATATTATCGTGTACGTTTACTTGCATTTGCGGAGTTCTTATAAACTGTTGCTCTTTCAATGGAGGTAAAAATGATGAGGATGAGAACAAACTTACTTCTTGCAGCAGCGTTGATGCTTTTGGCTTTCTGTAGTTCGACTTTGGCAACCTGGGCCGATCCTGTATCGGTAGCTGAAATAAATTCTGACTGCCACGATAAATCTCCGTTTTTATCTTATGATGGGTTGACCCTTTACTTCTCCAGACAAGACGGCCCGGGATGGCACTACACCCGTATCTACCAGGCAACACGCCCGGAGCCATTTGGCTCATTTAGCTTGGCAGAAGAAATAACAGCCCTGAATTATTCCGGCGGGCATGTTGACTATCCCTGGGTTTCACCGGACAACTTGGGAATGTATTATTATAGAACTGAACCAGGCTCTATAGGCCGACTTAAAATCACCGAAAGGGCATCGATTAACGACCCATGGGAACCTGGTATTAATATTAGTGAGTTAAATGTTCTTGGTGACCTCACCAATCCGTCTCTCACCTCAGATGAATTGATGATTGTTTTCACCAGCCGTGATATTCCAAGAGGCCGAGGAGGATATGATATCTGGATGGCTGCCAGACCGGATAAAAACTCGCCTTTTACTAATGTTATTAACTTGACAGAAATAAATAGTTCTATGCTGGATGCTCATCCATCTATCTCCCCGGATGGACTAACACTTTACTTCGATTCCGACCGTAATGGTACTTATCAACTATTCAAAGCAACCAGAGAATCTTTGGATGCTCCATTTGATAATATCGAGCATCTGTCATTTTTCGATTCACCCGGAAGTTCTCTTTCCTTTCCGTCTCCTGCTAATGATGAAACAACTTTATACTTTGTTCGTTGGCCGGAGAATGGCATGACAGACATTTATGTTTCTTACAGTTATGAGGCAACGACCCGATATGTTGATGCAGTCAATGGTAACGACTTAAACAACGGCCTGAGTCCCGAAACGGCTTTCGCTACTGTTCAGAAAGGCATCGACTCAGCAGAGGGTGGTTTTAATGTTTTAGTCTATCCTGGACTCTACACCGAACAAATCAGTTTTCCCGGAAAGGCCATAACGGTTCGTGGCATAGCTACCTCTGCTGGCATACCTATCTTGGAGAACCCGGGCGATTTTGCAGTCTCGTTTTATCATGACGAGGGAACTGATAGTATCTTGAAGAATTTTGTTATAAGAAATAGTTTCATAGCAATCTTTATTGCTGGTGGTTCCCCGACGATAAGCAATGTAACAGTGGTAAACAACAAATCCGGCATCAAAGCTTATGCCGACTCCGAGCCGGATATTAGCAACAGTATCTTTTGGAACAATACAGAAGTCGATCTGTACCAATGCCAGGTGCGATATAGTTGTACCATAGAAGCAGAAGCAGATGAAGGCAACATCAATACCGAACCATTGTTTGTCGATCCAAACAATGGTGACTACCATTTGCGTTCAGAACGAGGGCGATATTGGCCGGAGCATGATATATGGGTCCTCGACAAAGCTACCAGCCCCTGCATTGATGGCGGTGACCCAACGACTGACCCATCTGGTGAACCCATGCCTAATGGCGGCTTGCTTAACATGGGTGCATATGGTGGAACTCCCTTTGCCAGTATGAGCGAAATGCCATGTTTTGATCCTGATGTAAACCAGGATGGAATCGTGAATTCGTTAGATCTGGCGGAGCTAATAGATGAATGGCTCGATGCAGCAGGATGGAGTGAATAAATTAAAACTCAACTCTCAGTGAGCCCAAAACAA
>Ga0114922_10002509_pt1 | contig 17226 bp, 15 predicted proteins | sample AartaG_FD_100975 | JGI IMG/M metagenome (GOLD analysis project Ga0114922, IMG submission 100975) | Deep subsurface microbial communities from Aarhus Bay to uncover new lineages of life (NeLLi) - Aarhus_00045 metaG | ecosystem: Environmental > Aquatic > Marine > Oceanic > Sediment | place...
GCTGGCACTAGCGGTCCGGGAGCCCCGCGACCTGGAGGTCGCCGGAGGGCAGAGCGCGTCCTCTTGACGCAAGGGCAGGCCGGCGCGGCTGCCCGGGGCGCGAGCCGCCGGAACACTACTTGCCCGAGGCCCCCTCGTAGTAGGTCTGGTAGCGGCGCTGACGGCGCACGACGGCCCCCTCGTCCAGTAGCGCCCGCACGCACTTGACGGCCTCGTTCGGGTGGATGCCCAGGCCGTTGGCGATGTCCTCCAGCGTGCAGGGCCGGCGGCGCAGCATGGCCAGCACCTCGTCCTTCTCTGCGTGTGCGCCGGCTGCCTCTTCGAACGCGCGGCCGGGCGCGATGATCTCCGCCCGCGGCCCCAGCATCTCGCGTATCGCCTCCAGCCGTTGCGCGGACGGCGCGCGCACGTCCGCCTCGGCGGGCGGCCGGACCGCCGTGTTGATCTGGACCCGATCCGGTTCGATGCGCTCGATGCAGGCCCCGATGCAACCCATCTGCTGATCGGACGAGTTGAGGCCGTCGACGATGAAGACCTCCAACCATATCTCTCCGTCGAATCCCGCGCGCAGTTGCGCCAGCCCGCTTACCACCTGCTCCAGGGAAAGGGACGGGTGCGGCCGGTTGATGCGCTGAAAGGTGTCTTCGTCTCCGGCATCGAGCGATGGGAGCAGCAGGTCGATGGCCCCGCATGCGGCGCGCACCTCGGGCAGGTGGAACAGCCCCCCGTTCGTGAGCAGCGCGATCGGGATGTCGGTCAGTTCGCCAATGGCGGACGCGATCTCACCGAAGGAGGCGTTCAACGTCGGCTCGCCGGAGCCGCTCAGGGTCACGAAATCGGGACGCGGGCCGGCTTCCAGTTGTCTAAGCACATCGGCGACGATCTCCTCGACGGGGACGTAATCGGCGCGCTCGACCGTCGTGCGCGGGGTCGGGCCAAGCTGGCAATAGACGCAGTTGAAGTTGCACGTCTTCAGCGGCACCAGGTCCACGCCGAGCGAGCGTCCCAGCCTGCGCGACGGCACGGGTCCGTATGTGTACTTGCTGCCCATGTCGGTTCTCAGCGTTTGGGTGCGATCTTCAGGTCCACGACCGGCGATCCGTCCAGCGCGTCCAGACCCGCGACCACAATCCGATTCTCCCGCACCTCCCTGACGTCGACCACGGTCGAGCCGATCGGGTTCGGCCGCATGGGGCTGCGCAGGGCGAAGACGCCCCGCTTCGGCTTGTTGGTATCGCCCCGCGGGTGGCACCGCAGGACTCCCCGCTGCTCCTCGCCGAGCCGATGCATCCAATAGAGCACTTGGAGCCTGTCGCCCGCCTCGATGCCCAGCATAGCCGGTACCAGTTCGGGGCGGACCTCGATGCTGCAGTCGCTGTTCCCCTCCGTGCTCTCGCGCCGCACAAAGCCGACGGGTCGCACCTCGTAGGTCTCGTTCACCTTGCCCTCCTGGCATGCGAGTAGGCGTTGGACGGCGCTTACGCCCGCCCCACCAAGACCTCCGATTATAGGCACGGGGACGCGATGCCGTCAAAGGCTCCGGAGTTGGCGAGGGCGAAGGCCCGAGTCCGACGTTGCCGGAACGAGGCGTCCCAAATAGAATGGTCTTAAGGAGTTGTGCCTGGCCTCTGCCACTGGAGGAAACGAGTTGGTGGCCGGTATGGATGGCAGACCCGCCACAGGCCGGAACCGCAGCGAGCCGGTCGTGCGACAGGTGGAGTGCAAGACGGTGCTGAACCGCACCAGCATCGGCGATTACTCCATGAATTGCTACACCGGCTGCCAGCACGGCTGCATCTACTGCTACGCGCGCTTCATGCAGCGCTTCCACCCCCACCCGGAACCGTGGGGGGAGTTCGTCGACGTGAAGGTCAACGCGCCCCACGCGCTCCAGAAGCAGCTCCGACGCGCCAAGCCCGGCGGCGTCTTTGTCAGCAGCGCCTGCGACGCCTGGCAACCGCTCGAAGACGAGTGGGAGCTGACCCGCCAGTGCTGCCGCCTGCTCATCGAGCACGGCTTTAAGGTGAACGCGCTGACCAAGAACGCCCTCGTGCTGCGGGACTTTGACATCTTCCAGGCCGGGCTTACGCGTGTCGGCACGACGATCACCACGCTCGACCCCGGGCTGGCGGAGATGTGGGAGCCCGGGGCCAGCAGCGTCGAGGAACGCTGGGGAATCCTGAAAGCGGCCAAGGAGGCCGGCCTCGAGACGGCCGTCATGTTCGGTCCCCTGCTTCCCTACCTTTCGGACGGGCAGGAGTCGGTCAACGCCCTTCTCGAGCGCGCGGCTGCTGTGGACGTGGACGTGATCTGGGTGGACGCGATGAACCCGCGTCCACGGGTCTGGCCGTCGGTCGGGCAGCTTCTGCGGGAGCAGTTCCCCGACCTGCACCAGGACTACAGCCGGTTGCTGCACCACAAGGAGACGCGCGCCGGGTACCTGAAGGACCTGGGCCGGCGGGTGAGGACGGCCGCGAGAAGGACCGGCCTGGAGGACCGCCTGGCCGGCTGCCCGTAGCGCGCCGCGCCGGGGTCGTCGAAAGGCCGCCTCTGCTTGGCGGGTGGGCGCGGCGGGGATACAATGGACCTTTCCGGCCCTGGCGCCGGGGCCATCACCTACAGAAACTCCACGAACCGAATATGTGAACCATGGGAAAGATGACGATCGTCACCGGAAGGGGAGGCGCCGGTAAGAGCACGTTCGCGGCGCTGGCCGTCAGGCACCTGTCCTCGCCGCCCCTGCTGATAGACGCCGACGCCGACCAGAGCCTGGCGCAACTGCTGGGCGTGAACCTGGCCGAGCAGGACGTGAACACGATCTCCGACATCCTTTACCGGCTCCAGGATCCGAAGGGCTACAAGGAGCTGGGCGCCATGCCCCTGGCCGAGAAGATCGAATACCTGTTGAGCGTGTCCTGCGTCTACGAGTCATCCGAGTTCGACCTCGTGACGCTGGGGGTGAAGTGGACGCGCGGCTGCTACTGCGCGCCGAACGACGTGCTTCAGAGCGTCCTGCCGGCGCTGGCGTGTGACTATGACTGCACCGTCGTCGACTCCCCGGCCGGGCTGGAGCACGTCAACCGGCGCATCGTCCGGGACGTGGACGACGTGTTCGTCATGCTCGACCCCTCGGCGAAGGCGCTCCGCAACGCCCGGCGGCTGACCGAGATCGCTGGCGCCATTGGCGTCTCCTACAAGAACCTGTACCTGGTGGGCAACCATCGCTTCAGCGACGAGGCGGAGGAGCGGCTCGAAGCGCTGGACGGGGCGAAGTACCTGGGCCGCATGGCGCAGGACGCGGACGTTGAGCGGTTCGACTGGGAGGGCCGGTCGCTGCTCGAACTGCCGGAGGACTCGGCGGCAAGCCGCGCCGTGGGCCGCATCCTGCAGGCGGCGGGTTATTAGCGGAGTCTTGGGACGGCGCTTCCCGGTGGACCCATCTTGGCCTGGTGGAGTGGGGGCACGGTCCGCCGTACGGCGGATGCCCCTACGAAAACGGGTCGGACTTGCTGGCATCGGCGGGGGCAGGGCACGGGGTTCTAACCAGTCATACCCGCCAGCAGCTCGCGCAGTCGTTTCGCGTCGCCGACCGCGTGTCCCCCGAGGTCGTTGTTGAAGAAGGCGTAGATGCTGCGGCCCGCCCGCCACTGGGTCGCCATCCACTCGGCCCATTCGGCCAGCGTCTCGTCGGGATAGGAGCCCGTATAGCGCCTGGCCGGCCCGTGGAACCTGACGTAGGCCACCGGCCCGACGCCCCGCCGGGGGGTGTAGAGGCGAGGCATGTCGTGGCTGCAGAAGCAGGCGCCCTCGCGCTCGAGCAGTCCGAACGTCTCGTCGCAGTACCAGCTCTCGTTCCGGAACTCGAACACGCTGACGACGTCGTCCGGCACCAGCTTCAGGAACGCCGCCAGCGTCTCCAGGTCGCGTTCGACGCGAGGGGGAAGCTGGAACAGGACTGGGCCCAGGTGGTCCTGAAGCATTCGGGCCCTTCTGAAGAACTCCTCGACCGCGTCTTCGGCCCCCCTCAGCTCCCGGGTGTGGGTGATGAAGCGGCTCGCCTTCAGGGCGTAGACGAAGTCCTCCGGCGCCCGCTCGCGCCAGGATTCCATCGTTGATTCGCGCGGCAGGTGGTAGAAGGTGCTATTGACTTCGACCGTGTCGAAGTGCTGCGCGTAGTGGGAGAGCCACTCGCGCTGCGGCAGCTTTTCGGGATAGAAGATTCCGCGCCAGTGCTTGTAGCTCCAGCCCGAGGTGCCGACGCGGCATTGCTGGGGCGAGCGTGTTGCGGCCATTACGAGCTGCCTCGCGCCTGCGGTCGCCGTCATCTTATGGACTGGCGGCCCGAGCGTCAATGCGGCGTGGCGGCGAATTGTTGTGTTGGCCTCAGGCGTTGCACTATAATCGCCACCTCCGAGGCGGCCTTGGTTCCCTTTCGCTCGTGCTGGCGCGGCCCATGAACCGTCTGGACCGATTCTTCAGGAAGATCATCCCGCCGCGCGCTCAGACCTCGGCGGTCGGCACGACCGTTTTTCTGGCGGGCGTCGTCGGGGTCCTGGCCGGGCTGATGGCGCTGCTGATCAACTACCTCATCGGCGCCATGAACCGGGAGGCCTTTTTGGCGATCGGCAGCCGCACGGATGCGCTGCCGGCCCCCTGGCATCTGCTGCTTGTGCTGATCCCTCCGTCGGTCTTCCTGATCGTCGCCTACGTGATTCGCCGTTGGGCTCCCGAGGTCCAGGGGACGGGCATCGGGCGCGTGATGAGCGCGGTCGGGCGGCGCGGCGGCTACATCCGCGCCCGCGTCATCGCCCTGAAGCCGCTGGCCACATCCCTGTGCATAGGGGCCGGCGCGCCCCTGGGGATGGAGGGACCGGTGGTGCAGACGGGGGCCGCCGTAGGCAGCCTGGCCGGGCGGCGCTTCAAGATGGGCGTGTCCAACATCCGCATCCTGGTGGCTGCGGGCGCGGCCGCGGGCCTGGCGGCCAAGTACGGCGCGCCCATAGGCGGCGCCGTCTTCAGCGCAGAGCTCATCCTGGGCAGTGCGAGCACTGCGGCCCTGCTGCCCCTCATCGTGGCCTCGTTCCTGGCGGTCGTGACCCGCTACGCCGTTCTGGGCAACGTGCCCGAATACGTCATCCCTGCCACGGGCACGTTCCATTATCTGGACTACGTGCTGTTCCTCGGCCTCGGCGTGGTTGCGGGAGTAGCGGGGGCGTATTTCATCAAGGCAATCTTCCGCACCGAGGACGCCATGGGCCGCCTCTTCGCGCCGTGGTGGGGGAAGGCCATATTCGGCGGGCTGCTGGTCGGGGTCGCTGCGTTTCTGTGTCCCGGATTGCTGGGAACCGGCAAGCCCGTGATCCAGAAGCTGCTGGACGGCGGCGAGTTCCCGATCCTCTTGCTTCTCGTCTATGTGCTGCTGAAGCCGCTGCTCTGTTCGGCAGCGATCAGCGCGGGCGCCAGCGGCGGCATCTTCGGTCCTTCGATCTTCACCGGTGCGGTGCTGGGCGCCCTTTACGTCGGCTCGGCGACCGACCTGCTGCCCGTGGAACTGGCTCCGGCGGCCTACGTCATGGCCGGCATGGCGGGCGTAATGGCCGCCGTGATGCGCGCTCCCTTGCAGGCCATCCTGGTCACGTTCGAGCTGACGCACGATTACTCTATGATCCCTCCGCTGATGATCACCTGCGTCATCAGCATGAAGGTGGCGGAGCTGTTCGAGCCGGAATCTGCGTTCACGCGCAGGCTCGTGCGGTGGGGGGAGAGGATCAGCAGCGGCATGGACTTCTCGCTCCTGAACGGGCTGAGCGTGCGCGAGGTCATGGAGGAGGGCTACGTGGTGCTGCCGGCGGAAGCCACGATTCGCGACATAGACGATGCCGTCCGGGCTTCGGAGAACCGCACGTTTCCCGTGGAGGACGAAGGCGGACGGCTGAAGGGCATCGTCATGCTGGCCTCCCTGATAGCTGGCGCCGTCCGCACCGAGGGTTCGGACAGGGCGCCCCGGGTGGCCGAACTGCTTGAGCACGACGTGGTATACCTGAGTCCCGACGATTCGCTCTACGTGGCCTGGCAGACGATGGGCAACTACGACTACGATTGCCTGCCCGTCTGTCGCTCGGGGCCGGATGGGTTGGAGGTCGTCGGCATCTGCGAGAAGGAGGCCATTCTGGAGCTCTACGACCGACAGGCATTCATCCGTATCGGGCGGGGGCGGTCGGGCTGAGCGGGCGCCGGCTCGCAAGGCGGGTGGGGTCCCCGCCGGGCGTTCAATACTCCTTGCGGCGCCGGGAGGAGGGGATCGCCAGGAGTTTTCGGTACTTCGAGACGGTTCGGCGCGCGATCTCGATGCCCTGCTTGGCCAGTTCGGCGGCGAGCTGCTCGTCGCTGAGGGGGTCGGACTTGTCCTCGTTGTCTACGACGTGCTGGAGCTTCTGTCGGACCACATCCCAGGACTCCATCTCGCCGTCTTCCTTCTCGACGCCCCCGGTGAAGAAGTGCTTGAGGGAGTAGAGCCCCCGAGGGGTCTGGATGTATTTGCCGGAGATGGCGCGGCTGACCGTGGACACGTGAACGCCGACCTGGTCGGCCACGTCCTGCATCTTGAGGGGCTTGAGGTGCAAGGTCCCCTTGTCGAGGAAATCCTTCTGGTCCTCGACGATGGCAGTGCTGATGTTGAACACCGTGCTGCGGCGCTGCTGGATGGCGTCTATGAGCCACCGGGCGCTTTGGAATTTGTCCTTGAGGTACTGCTCGGTCTTGCTGTCCAGGCCCTTCTGCTGGAGGCGACGAGCGTAGTAGCTGGAGATCCGCAGGGACGGCAGGTATGCGTCCTCCAGCATGACCACGTATTCGCCGTCCACCAGCTCGACGCGCAGGTCGGGGATGACGTGGGGCGCCGCCTCCTCGCCGAAGAGGGCGCCGGGAATCGGGTTCAGCTTGCCGATCTTCTCGACCGCCTCCTTAAGGTCCCCGATGGTGCAGCCCATCGCCTTGGCGACCTTCGGGTACCTGTTCTTCAGGACATCGTCGAAGTACCCCTGGATCAGCCTGTGCAGGAACTCGTAGTCTACGTCGCGCTCGTCGAGTTGGAGCAGCAGGCATTCCCTGACGTCCCTGGCGCCGACGCCGGGCGGCTCGAGCTGCTGGACGACGGCGAGCGCCTCCTGCGCCTTCTCCACGGAGACGGGTCTGTCCATGGAGGCGGCGATCTCTTCGAGCGGGTACTCCAGGTAGCCGCGCCAGTCCAGGTTCGCGATGATGTTGTCGCAGATCTCCCGGACCTCCGGGTCGAGGTCGAAGTAGGTGAGCTGCCAGGTCAGGTGATCTTCGAGCGAGACTTCAGGGGCGGGGGAGTTCTCGATGGCCGCCCGCTTGGGGTCCTTCTCCCCGGAGCGAGGGGGCGGTCGATCCCACCTGTAGGACTCTTCGTCGTCCCTTATGAGTTCCTCGGCGGCCTCATAGTCCTCTTCGGCGATGGGCTCGGGTTCGGTCTCCGGCTCCTCGACCACGGCTTCGACCGGCTCGTCGTCCTCGCCTTCTTCGGCCAGGGGCTCCTCGTCCTCCTGGGCTTCCTCTGCCTCGGCGGGACCGGGTTCCAGGGTCGGGTTCTCCAGAAGCTCCTGGTCTATGCGGTCCCGCAGCTCCAGCAGCGGCAGTTGCAGTATCTCGATGGACTGGATGATCTGCGGCGCCAGCTTAAGCCGCATTTCCTGCCGGAGCTGGAGGTGCGCGTCGAGCCTCATTCCTTATTCACCTGATGCGGTTCTTCGGTGCGACGGCTCCCTCTCATTTCACGGCGGCCGGCCAGCGCGTCGGCGACGATGGCGGGATTGGCATATTCCAGGTGACTGCCGCTGGGGATCCCCCGCGCCAGGCGCGTCACCCGAACGGGGAGCCCCTCCAGCGCCTCCAGCACGTAGAGCGCGGTCGATTCGCCCTCCATGTCGGGGTTGGTAGCCAGGATCACCTCCCGGACCTCGTCGGAGCGCACCCTATCGATCAGCCTGTCCACCGTCAAGTCCTCGGGCGCCACGCCCTCCAGCGGTGCCAGCCTGCCGCAAAGCACGTGGTAGAGGCCGCGATACTCGCCAACCTGCTCGATGGCCACCACGTCCTTGGCGTCTTCGACGACGCAGATGATGGACCGGTCGCGCCGAGGGTCGCCGCAAATGCCGCACGGGTCCGTCTCGGCAAACTGGTAGCAGACAGAGCACTGCTTGACCTTTTCCTTGACCTCGCGGATGGCGTCGGCCAGGGCCTGGCTCTCCTCGTCAGACAGCCTGAGGATGTGATAGGCCAGCCGTTCGGCCGTCTTTTCGCCAACGCCGGGCATGAGGCAGAGCAACTCCATCAGCCGGCCGATGGACTCCGTGTATGCCTTTGCCATGTTTCGCATCCGCTCGGATCCCGTCAACGCCCGCCCATTGTACACGTCATTCGGGCGCTTCGCAATACGTCAGATCAGCCCCTCCAGTCCGGGGACGTTGAGCTTGCCCGTGACCTTGGCTCGTTCGGCCTCCTCGAGTTCCTGCGACTTCTTGAGGCCCTGGCGGATGGCGGCCAGGATCATCTCCTGCAGGAACTCCGGACCCTCCTCTTCGAGCACGACGGGGTCAATCTTCACGTCCAGCGGATCCTGGAGGCCGTTGAACATGACCTGCACCATGCCGCCGCCGGCGCTGCCCTCCACGACCCGCTCGCGCAGGTCGTCCTCGACTTCCTGCATGCGCCGCTGCATGTCCTTGAGGTGCTTCTGGGCCTGTTTCATCATCCCGCCCAGGTCTTGCATGCCGCCGAAGCTTTTCATCTTGCGCTCTCCGCTTTTTCGACAGAATGAAACGCGAACCCCGGTCGAGGCGGCCTATTCGGGCTCCTCTTCCTCCGCCGGCTCTTCCTCGTCGGGCTCCGCCTGATCTTGGGGGACTTGCCGTTGCAGGCGGACCGGGTCCAGGCCGAGCCGCTTGTCGGCCTCGATGAAGGCCCTCATGAGCGGCTCCTCCCGGAGCGCCTCCTGCGCGGCCCCCGGGTCTTCGGCGGAGGCCAATATCCGCCGGTACTTCTCCTCGCTGACCCCCTCGGGAGGCGCCGGCCGTTCGGACCGCTCGGCCGGCCCGGAGCTGCCCTTCTTCAGCTTGTCGCTCATGCGCCGCAGCGCGCCCACGGGGCTCGGGCCGGCCGTCTCCGCGGCAGGCGCGCTTGGAGCGACCCGGCGTGCCGCGCCCGGATTTGACAGATCGGTCAGTGCCTCCTGCACCGATGCCAGCTCGGACAGCCTGCTCATCTTTATGACGGCCAGCTCGAGCGCGATCCGCCCGGTCGTGTCGCGGCGGGCCCGCAGTTTGGCCTCGCGCAGCAGTTGGATCATGTACGTGAGCTGGTCGGGCGAGAAGAGGGCAGCCTGACGCTTCAACGTCTCGGCGTCGGCTGCCGCCCCCGCCAGCATGGGATCGTCCCCGCCGCAATAGGAGGCCACCAGCAGGTCGCGCAGGTACTGGCTGAGCTGGTCGGCCAGGTCCTCCACGTCCGTGCCGCCGAAGATGGCCTCGTGCACGGCGGCCAGCGCCTGGGCTGTTTCCTCCTGGGCCAGGGCATCCACCATGCGCGCGAGCACTCGGCGGTCCACGGCGCCGAGCACGGCCAGGGCATCTTCCATGCGGACGCTCTCGCCGAAGGCGGCCAATTGGTCGAGCGTGCTGAGGGCGTCCCTCATGCTGCCCCGCGCCGCCCGCGCCACGACGCCCAACGTGCCTTCTTCCACCTGGAGCCCTTCCTTCTCGCAGACCGTCTCGAGGTGGCCGATGATGTCGGCGTCCGAGATACGTCGGAAGTCGAACCGCTGGCACCGGCTCTTGACCGTCTCGGGCAGCTTCTGCGGGTCGGTGGTGGAGAAGATGAACTTCACGTGGGACGGCGGCTCCTCCAGCGTCTTCAGCAGCGCGTTGAAGGCCGGGTCGGACAGCATGTGGACTTCGTCGATGTAGTAGACCTTGAAGCGGCTGTGGGCGGGGACGAGCCGCGCGTTCTGGCGCAGGTCTCGCACCTCGTCGATGCCGCGGTTGGAAGCGCCGTCTATCTCCATCACGTCCAGGTCGTCGCCCGTGGCAATGCGGCGGCAGGATTCGCACTCGCCGCAGGGATCGGCGGTGGGGCCGTCCTTGCAGTTGAGGGCCTTGGCCAGAATGCGGGCGACCGTCGTCTTGCCCACGCCGCGCGAGCCGCAGAAGAGATACGCGTGCGCCACCCTCCCCGTCACGACCGCATTCCGGAGCGTCCGGGCGACGTGCTCCTGTCCGACAACGTCTTCAAAACGTTGCGGACGGTACTTGCGGGCGAATACGACGTACATGGGTCGGCTCGCATCTGCTGGCATCTAAGGGATAAGCCGGGCCGGGCGGGCCACCCCGCCCTGGAGGCTGGAAAAAGGGCCGTGCGCTTCGTCCGAGGCTGCCTGCCGGGGCAGTAGCCGCTGGACGGCTCGGGGCAAGCTACCCCACGGCAAGCCGGGGTACTGTTTATGGCTGCTGGCTTCCGCCCCTGACCAGATTCACAGCCGCCCGACTCCATGGGACCTGCCCGTCAACGTCGTCCCCACGGCCCTTGACCACCGGCGGACTCACCCCTCGCGAAGTGGTCAGCCCTGCTAAAGCGGTTTGCAGGTTACAGGGCACCGCTAGCGCCCCGCTTAGCACGGCCCCAGTCTCGTGTCCAAAGGCATAGGTTCAACCGGCCGGCAACGGCCAATTCGTAAGGTACCACACCGCCTGCGGACACGCAACCGAAACACCCCCAGCGGCCGGGGCATCGGCGCCGCGCGTTTGACTTCGCCGCCCGGCGTCACTATATTCGGCACCCGCTTCTCTTACGCCGGCGGCTGGGGGAAAACGCTCCTTGCCGCCCCGTCGCCTGAGGGAGTCCAGATGCTCGTCATCGGTGAGAGAATCAACGCCACGCGCAGACGCATCGCGCGCGCCATGGCGGACCGTGACGCCGACCTGGTGGCACGCGAGGCCCGCGTTCAGGCCGAAGCCGGCGCGGATTTCATCGACGTGAACGCCGGCAGCGACCCGACCCGCGAGGCGGATAACCTCAAGTGGGCCGTCGAGGTCCTGCAGCGCAGCACCGATTTGCCTCTCTGCCTGGACTCATCCAATCCCGACGTGCTGCGCCAGGGGCTGGAGCTGATCGACGGCGGCGTGGTCATGCTCAACTCGGTGACCGCCGAGGAGGACAAGCTGGCCCAGGTGCTCCCGCTGGCCGCCGAGTCAGGGGCGCTCCTGGTGGCGCTGGCGATGGACGACCGCGGCCTGCCGGACAGCGCCGAGCGGCGCGTCGAGATCACGGCGAAGCTGGTTGACGCCGCGGGGCAAGCTGGCATCACGTCCGATCGCCTCTACGTGGATCCCTGTATCCAGCCGATCAGCACCGGCGGGGAGCACGGGACCGCCGTGGTGTCCGCCGTGTTCCGCATCATGAGGGCTTTCGAGGGGGTGCACACGACGTGCGGCCTCTCCAACATCAGCTTCGGCCTGCCGAACCGGAACCTGATCAACCGGATCTACGTGGCGTGCCTGATCATGGCAGGGCTGGACTCGGCCATCTGCGACCCGACGGCGGAGGGGCTGATGGACTCGGTCCGCGCGGCCGAGGCGCTGGCCGGCCGCGACGAGTTCTGCATGAACTACATCCGCGCCATGCGCGATGCGGGACGTTGAGAAAGCTGCGTAAGGGCTTGAACTCAGCGCCTCAGCCGGTATGATGTTGGGGAGAGACTTGGGGGACGGGGTATGGCGTCGGAAGACGCAGCGGAGGCGCGGCTCAAGTGGGCGAAGCGCAGGCAGGCCGTGCCGCTCGACCTCAAGATAGTCGCGCTCGTGTTCGTATTCAGCGGGGCGGCGGCGCTCTTCGAGATGGTCATCGGCCTGGTGCAGGGCTCTTGGCTTCTCGATCTGAATATTCTCTGTTTGCCGGCGGGTTTGGGCCTGCTCAGATTGCGGCCGAACGGGCTGGCTCTGGCAATCGTCTACACAGGGCTATGCTTCGTCGTGATGGCCGCTGGGGGACTCATCGTCGGTGCTCTTGAGTTCACGCCGCTGGGAGCCTTGGCGCCTGATGAACTGACTGTGAACAGGCCGGTGGCAGCAGTTGTTCTTTGGGTGTTGCTATGTGCTCTCGGTCTGTGGGTGCTTGGCGTGTTGACGCGACCGAAGGTGCGGGCGCTTTTCCGGTCAGCGCGAAAGGCCCCGCGCCGCCTGTCGCGGGGAGAGCGCGCTGTGGTCTGCCTTGCGGTGGTTGGGGCGCTTCTGCTGAGTCTCGCCGGCGCGTATCCTCGCCACGAGCCGGAACTTGAGCAGTCGAGCCGATCGACGGTGCGGGACGGGCGCCTGCGCTCGGTACACTACGGACATCGAGCAGGCAAGCTGGCCTACGCCGTCTTCAGGTCGGAGGAGGTCGGGGCTCTCCATGGCCATCTGAGCATGGTTGAGAACAAGGCCCTATTCTGCAGGCCGGATGGCAGCGAGATCGAGCTGCCGGGCGAACACCTGCTATACGAGGTCATCGATGGCAAGCTCCAGACGAGCGATGAGCCGGTTACGCTGGAGGAGTTCCAGGCCTTTGTGCAGTCCTCGCCCGAGCAGTGCTCGATCGACGCGCTGCTGAGCTCTGCGGAGCAGCAACGCGCCAACGCCCGCGCCGATTGAATCAGCCGTCCCCGGCTTCCCCGCGTTGCCTAGCCGGGCGTGCCCTGCACGGATACCTGGTAGCATTTCGCCGTGTGGAGTTCGCAGCCCTGCTCGGCCTTTTCCGCGGCGCGACGGAGCCACTCCTCGCGCCCGAGCCGCTTGTACTCCTCCGCCCGTGCCATCATCCCGGCGTCGTCCCTAGTCCTGTCGCACGGGAACTCGGCGCACTCGAAGCAGACGTCCACCCCGTGCTCCTCGCAGCACTCCCTCGGACAGCCCGGAGGGCCGCCTCCTCCGCCCTTGCAGCATACCTGGCACACGAGCCACGTGTCGTCCCGGCGGAAGAAATCCAGGCCCTTGCGGAACTCGCGGTAGTCGAACTCTTTCAGCTCGCCTGGCATCCAATGCTGGAAACCGTGCGCGTCGGCTATCTCGGCCAGCACCGCGGCGGCCTGCCGGAACGCCGTGTAGCCGCAATACCTGGCACACTGTCCGCCGTAGTGCCCGCAATATGTGATCAGGTCTTCGGGCTTCACGGCTTCTCCCCGTGTTTGCCGATCAGGTACTCGTCAATGGCGGCGGCGGCGCGTTTGCCCGCGCCCATGGCCTGGATGACGGTCGCCGCGCCCGTGACGATGTCCCCCCCGGCGAAGACGCCCTCGAGGCTGGTGCGGCCCGTTACCTCGTCTGCCTCGATGGTGCGCCACTTGGTGACGCCCAGGCCCGGCGTGGTGCGCGGCACCAGCGGGTGCGGCCGGTTGCCGTATGCGGCGATGACGAGTTCCGTCTCGAACTCGAGCTCGGTGCCTTTGATCGGGTGCGGGCGACGCCGGCCGTCGGGCCCCGGCTCGCCGAGCTCCATCCGGACGCAGCGCAGACCCCGCACCCAGCCCGTCTCGTTGCCGAGGACCTCGATGGCGTTGGTCAGCCACATGAACTGGATGCCTTCCTCTTCTGCGTGCTTGAGCTCGGCGTCGCGGGCCGGCGCCTCCTCGATGCTGCGCCGGTAGACCAGGCGGACCTCGCCGGCGCCCAGCCGGAGCGCCGTCCGCGCGGAGTCCATCGCCACGTTGCCGCCGCCCAGGACGGCCACGCGGTCCTTGACCATGATGGGCGTGGCGTAGCCGGGATCGTAGCCGCGCATCAGGTTGCAGCGGGTCAGGTATTCGTTGGCGCTCAGCACGCCGTTGAGGTTCTCTCCCGGGATGCCCGCCATGATCGGCAGCCCGGCCCCGGAGCCGATGAAGACGGCCTCATAGCCTTCGTCCAGCAGGTTCTGCACGGTCGCCGTCTTCCCGACGACGAAGTTCCGCACGATCTCGACGCCCATCCGGTTGAGCAGCTCGATCTCGTGCTGGACGATGTCCTTGGGCAGGCGGAAGGCCGGAATGCCGTAAGTGAGCACGCCCCCGGACTCGTGAAGCGCTTCGAAGATGGTGGGGGAGTAGCCGCGACGGGCCAGTTCGGCGGCTGCCGTCAGCCCGGCCGGCCCCGAACCGACGACGGCGACCTTGATCCCGCGCGCCGGCTGCATCTCCGGCAACTCGGTCTTGCCCTCCTGGCGCTCGTAGTCCGCGGCGAACCGCTCGAGGTTGCCGATGGCGACGGGCTCGCCGCGTCGGCCGAGCACGCAGGTCGCCTCGCACTGGACCTCCTGGGGGCAGACACGGCCGCAGACGGCCGGCAGCAGGTTGTCTTCCTTCAGCTTGCGGGCGGCGCCCAGGAAGTCCTCCTCGGCGATATGCTTGATGAAGCTGGGTATGTCTATGCCGACGGGGCAGCCCTCGACGCACTTGGGCTTCTTGCACTGGAGACAGCGCTGCGCCTCGAGGACGGCCTGCTCGGGCCGCAGTCCGAACGGGACCTCCTCGAAGTTGCGCGTGCGCGTCTCGGCCGGTTGCTCCGGCATCGGCTGGAGGGGTATCTCTACGGCCTTGGTGGCCTCTTGTCCCGCCTGGATCATGGCCTCCTGAAGCTCCGTGTGCCGCCGGTCGCAGCCGTGGGCGGGCTCGTAGCGAGGCAGCGCCCTGGCGGCCGGGTCCCGGCTGTACTGCTGCAGACGTCTGCCCAATTCCTCGAAGTCCACCAGGTGGCCGTCGAACTCCGGTCCGTCGACGCAGGCGAACTTCGTCTCGCCGCCGACGGTCACCCGGCACCCGCCGCACATGCCCGTGCCGTCCACCATGATGGGATTCAGGCTGACGATCGTCTTTATGCCGAACGGCCGGGTCACTTCGCTGACGGCCCGCATCATGGGCACCGGGCCGACGGCGTAAACCGCGTCGATCGACTCGCCCGAATCGACCATCCCTTGCAGCACCTCGGTCGGGAAGCCGCGGTGCCCCCGGGAGCCGTCGTCCGTGCACAGCTTCAACTCGTCGCAGACATCCTCCAGATCATCCTGCAGTATGAGCAGATCGGCACGGCGGGCGCTGATGATGCCGGTCACGCGCTCGCAGTGCTGGCTGAGCGCAGCCGCGATGGGCCAGATGAGGGCGATGCCGACGCCCCCGCCCATGGCCACCGCGTGGCGGGCGGGGACGATCTCGGTGGGCGTGCCCAGCGGGCCGGCCACGTCGGGGATCTTGTCGCCAGGTTCCATCGCGGCCAGCTCCCGCGTGCTGTCCCCGACCGCCTGGAACACCAGCGTGATGGACAACGCCCTGGGGTCGGCGTGAGCGACGGTCAGGGGGATGCGTTCGCCACGTTCGCCGGGGCGCACGATGACGAACTGCCCGACCTGGCGGGCCACCGCGATGCGCGGGGCACGGATGGTGATCCGGAACGTTTCAGGCGCCAGCTCTTCCTTGCTGAGTAGTTCGAACAACGGTCTGCCTCATGTGATGTAGGTTGGCGAGTTGACCCGGGGCGGCGACAGGGCTTGCCAACGGCAAGCAAAGGGGCGCCGGCGAGGCCCCTCCATCTGGAAGGATCTGCAATGCAGACCTTTCCGCAACCCCTGCCGGCGCCTCTTGATTTGCAGTCCGGGGAGAATCCCGGCGACCCGCTTGCTCGGAAGTCCTTCGGTCAGCAGGCCGCTGGCAATGCAGCCAGGCGTGAAAGGCCGGCCTGGAACATGGCGCTTTCCCCCCGTCCGGGTACGCGCGCAAACACGGATATGCCCCGCAATTCTACACCAACTGGGCCGGGCCGGCAAGCTTACAGAGCCCCCCAAACGGTCCGAAGACCGCCCAAGGCGCCTTGCATCAACGATGCCATCTGACTAGAATCCCAGGGCTGCCGCCGCTTCGAAGCCGCGGTGCTGCCGTCATGCAGGAGGAGCCAATGCCCCCGAAGCCCCTCGTCGACTTAAGCGCCATTGACCTGTCCGAGGTCGTCGCGGGCCCGGAGGAGATCCGCCGCCACAACCCGCAGCGCTATGAGATGGAACACCTCGACGGCATCATCCACCTGGACCTGGACGAGGGCGTGGCCGTGGGTTTCAAGGACGTGCGGGACGACGAGTTCTGGGTGCGCGGCCACATTCCGGGCCGGCCGCTGCTGCCCGGCGTGCTGATGTGCGAGGCGGCTGCGCAGCTCTGCAGCTTCTACTTCCAGAAGGCGGTGAAGGTGGGCGGCTTCATCGGATTCGGGGGTATGGAGGGCGTTAAGTTCAGGCGGGAGGTGGTGCCGGGCGATCGGCTGATCCTGATTGTCAGAGAAGTGGACGTCCGGCCCCGCCGCGCCACCTTGAGCTGTCAGGGCTTCGTGGGGGACAAGATGGTCTTCGAGGCCACGATCGTCGGCATGCCGATGTGAAGCTGGCTGGCCTCGCGGCCGGAAGAGCCTGAATTCACTTAACGAGAACAGAGATGCCGGACCTGCTTTGCGAGATCGGGACGGAAGAGCTGCCGGCCGGCTACATCGGGCCGGCGCTTCAGCAGCTGGCCGATGGGCTGAAGGCGCGGCTGACGGAAAGCCGCCTCACCTTCGGTGTCGTCCACACCGCGGGCACTGCGCGCCGCCTGGTTGTCGCCGTGGCGGGGATCGCCGAACGGCAGCCGTCGTTGACGCTCAGGAGCATCGGCCCGCCTGCGAACGTCGGCTTCGACGCGGAGGGCAAGCCCACGCCGGCCGCACAGGGATTCGCTCGCAGCAAGGGAGTCCCGGTGGAGTCCCTTCGCGTCGAGGAGACGGACAAGGGACCCTATGTCGTGGCGCAGGTCGAACAGGCCGGCCAGGCCGCCGCCGAGGTCCTGCCCGCCATCCTGCGCGAGGCCACGGCGGCCGTCAGCTTTCCCAAGTCCATGCGCTGGCAGGAGGAGGGCTTCCAGTTCGCGCGGCCCATCCGATGGCTGGTTGCGCTCCTCGGCAAAGAGGTGCTCAATCTGACGATAGCCGGCGTCAAGGCCGGCCGCGTCACGCGGGGCCATCCGTTCCTGGACGGCGGTCGGGCCGAGCTGCAAGACGCTTCCTTCGAGCGATACCGCAACGCGCTGCGCAAGCGTTTCGTCATCGTGGAGATCGGCGAGCGGCGGGACATCATTCGTGAGGAGATCAACGTAGTCCTGGCCCGCTACGGTTCGCAGCTCACCGACGAGGA
>Ga0114922_10002510_pt1 | contig 17214 bp, 15 predicted proteins | sample AartaG_FD_100975 | JGI IMG/M metagenome (GOLD analysis project Ga0114922, IMG submission 100975) | Deep subsurface microbial communities from Aarhus Bay to uncover new lineages of life (NeLLi) - Aarhus_00045 metaG | ecosystem: Environmental > Aquatic > Marine > Oceanic > Sediment | place...
CTTTTTTTCTTTCGGAGCCCATGCCGAGCAAGCCCGGCAACTGCCGGAAATGACCGTCGAAGGTGAGTCAGTAGCCGGACCCAACATTTTCCAGATCGATCTTGAGCAGGCACCGGTTACCACACCGGATGCGGCAGAACTGCTGCGGCGTGCTCCCGGCGCCAACGTCAACCGCAACGGACCGCTGACCGGCATAGCGCAGTACCGCGGTATGTATGGCGACCGTGTCAATGTTGAGGTCAATGGCATGAACATCACAACCGGCGGCCCGAACGGCATGGACCCCCCGCTGTCCTATGTACCCCGCGGCCAGCTGGAATCGCTGGAGGTGATTCGCGGCATAGCACCGGTCAGCTCCGGCGTGGAAACCATCGGCGGCACCATTAAAGCCAAGGCCAAATCGAGCAGCTTCACCACACAAGACCACATCACCCCGACGTTTGACATCAGCACCGGCGGCGCAACGGTCGATACGTCGACTACCGTCAGCGGTATCGCCAGTGCGGCCAACCGCAGCCACCGACTGCACCTCTATGGTTCGCGCGACAACGGCAACAATATCAATATCCCGGATGGCAAAATCAGGCCGTCCCGTCACGAGCGCAATAACTACGGTGCGGGCTACGGCTTCCGCAGCCAAAGCAACCACGAATTGTCGTTTGACGTTCGCCACAACAATACCGACCCGACCGGGACACCTTCGCTGCCGATGGATATCAAATTCATCGATACCGATATCGTCCAGGGCGAGTACAGCGGATCAGTGGGAGACTATGCCCTGCACGGCCAGCTGTACTGGAGCGACGTGAATCACGAAATGTCGAACTTCGAATTGCGTGATCCGCCTATGCCGACGATGACACGCCTCAACGACGCCAAAAGTGACGGCGTCGGTTATCGCGCCGACGTGGGCTTTGCGGTTGCGTCGGGCACCCTGCTGCTCGGCGTCGACGGACACCTCGATGATCACGAAGCCACCGTGACCGATCCGGTCAACAACCCGGCCTTCCGGGTGGAAGCCTTCAATGATGTCAAGCGTGATGCCTTCGGCTTTTTTACCGAATGGAACGGCGACATCGCCAAGAGCTGGAACATGCAGCTGGGCGCACGCTATAACCGGGTCCAGGCCCAGGCAGGGCAGGTTTCCCACTTCATGGCTATGATGAACCCGGCCATAGGCACCCTGCAGAACCGCTTCAATTCGGCAGACCGGGACAACAACCAGGATAACTTCGACCTGGTTAGCAAACTGGACTATACCCTGACATCGCAGATCAATTTTATCGGCGAGGTCGGCATGAAAACCCGCGCGCCCTCCTATCAGCAACTCTATCTGTGGGTTCCCCTGCAGGCCACCAACGGCCTGGCCGACGGCCACAACTATGTCGGCGATATCAACCTGGACTCCGAAAAAGCCTACGAGGCCGGCCTGGGACTCGACTGGCACAGCGGGCGGGTATATGCGACACCACGGCTGTTTTACCGCTATGTCGACGACTATATCCAGGGCATACCGTCAACCGACCCCCTCGTCATCGGGGTGAGTACCGCCAACGGTGATCCCAATCCGCTGCAGTGGAGCAACGTCGACGCCAAGTTCTACGGCGCCGACATGGACTGGGGCGTGACGATTACGGGCAACTGGCGCCTCGACGGTGTGGTCAGCTATGTACGCGGCGAGCGCGATGATATCGGTGATGACCTGTATCGCATTGCGCCACTGAACGGCAGTGCCACCGTGACCTACAACCGTGCGAACTGGTGGGCGGGTCTCGAAGGTGTCGGCTACGCGAAACAGAACAAGGTATCGGAAACCAACGACGAAGAGAAATCCGATGGATACGCACTGCTGAACCTGCGCGGCGGCATCAACGTCATGCGCAACCTGGCGATCAGCCTCGGCGTGGAGAATGTCCTGGACAAGAACTACCAGCCCCATCTGTCCGGCATCAACCGGGTCAGGAATTCCGACGTAGCCGTCGGTGAGCGTGTTCCCGGCCCGGGCCGCAATTACTTTGCCACGCTGCAGTACAAATACGACTGAAGCACTTTTCCCATTGGCAGGGATGCAGGTAACCGTAGGAGCGGCCTCCTGGCCGCGATGGTAAGCGGCACCCCATCGCGGCCAGGAGGCCGCTCCACAACACAGCCATTAGCCGTAATGTTGTAGACTACTCTGCCTATGAAAACATATCAGTCAATCGCTCAGGCGATACCGCTGTGCATGGCACTGTTACAGCCGCTTGCATTGACAGCTGACCCACTGCAGCAGTCAATTTCCCTGGGCGGTAAGAACAACCGGCAGGAGCAACTCACGCAACAGCGCATCGATAAGCTCAGTGAGCAGACACGGGCCATGCTGGACGAGTACCATGTACTCAACCGCGAACTCGAGGCGTTAAGCGTTTATAACGATCAGCTGCAACGGCTGACCGTCTCCCAGCAAGAGGAAAAGGCGCTTATCCACCAGCAGATGGAGGATATCGAGCTGACCCAGCAGGAAATCGTGCCGCTCATGCTGCGCATGATCGAGCAGTTAAACGACTTTGTCGTCAATGACACCCCTTTTCTGCCTAAGGAGCGTTTGCAGCGCATCAGCCTGCTGCGAGAGCTGATGGACAGGTCTGACGTCTCAGTGGCTGAGAAATACCGCCGTATACTGGAAGCCTATCAGGTTGAACTCGACTATGGCCGCACACTGGAAGCATACCGTGACGAACTTGAAGTCGATGACACTCTGCGCACCGTGGAGTTTCTGCGGGTAGGCCGCGTCGGCCTGTACTACCAGACCCTCGATGGGCATCAAGCCGCGTTCTGGGATGCTCAAGGCCGCTCATGGGTTCCTGTCAAAGCAACCCAGCGCCTTGCCATCCGGCGGGCGTTGCGCGTCGCCAGCCAGCAGGCCGCTCCGGAGCTGCTGGAACTTCCCGTTGCCGCTGCGAAGAGTTATGACTTTGAATAGCGTCCGACTGCTTGCCTGCTGGCTGCTCATTTTCAGCTGTCTGCCGGCACTGGCAGACCACCCGACTGACCTCGACCATCTACTGCGCCAGGTAAAACAGGCCAGCGACCGCGAGAGCAGCGTTCGCCGCGAACGGGAAAAGCAATTCCTGTCGGAACAAACCAACCGGCAGGTCATGCTCGATGAGCTACGCCAACAGGTCGAGCAGCAACGCAGCCGAGGTGAACAGCTCAAACAGCAGTTTGCCGACAATGAAACGGCTCTGCAGGCCTTGCAAGAAAAATTAAACGCCAAGACAGGAAATCTGGGTGAGCTGTTCGGCACCGTACGGCAGTCGGCAAACGACCTGCACGCCCTGCTGCAGGATTCGCTGGTCAGCGCCCAGTTCCCTGGGCGAGCGGAATGGTTCGATGTTCTGGGTAAAAGCAAGAAACTCCCTAATGTCACAGAACTGGAACGTTTCTGGTTACTCATGCAGCAGGAGATTGAGCAGTCCGGCGAAGTCAGTAGTTTCCAGGCGGCGGTCACAGCCGCGACCGGTATCACGCAGACCGAACAGGTAATCAGGGTTGGCGTTTTCAACGCCATCTCAGGCAATCGTTTTTTACGTTATCTGCCGGACAGCAGCCGCCTGGTCAGCCTGTCGCGCCAACCGGCGCAACATGAACGCAAACTGGCAGCATCCTTCGCCAGGCAACAGTCCGGCTACGCACCCATCATCATCGATCCGACGCGGGGTGGATTACTCGGACTGCTGGTGCAGACACCCACCCTGCCGGAACGCATTCAGCAGGGCGGTGCCGTTGGCTACCTCATTATAGGTATCGGGATACTCGGCATGCTGCTGGCACTGGTACGACTGGGTTATTTTTCCTGGATCGGTCGGCGGGTCAAACAACAATTGCTGGAACCGGACGCACCGCAAGACAATAATCCCCTCGGTCGTGTACTGCTGGCGGCCGGCAATGCACAGGACAGGGATATCGATGCCACCGAGCTGCTGCTGGATGAAGCGATCCTGCGCGAGACGCCAACCCTGCAACGTGGCCTGGGTTTGATCAAGTTACTGGCTGCGGTCGCCCCCCTGCTCGGACTGCTGGGTACTGTGACAGGCATGATTCTGACCTTTCAGTCGATCAGCCTGTTTGGAACCGGCGACCCGAAACTGATGGCCGGTGGTATTTCCCAGGCGCTGGTAACCACGGTAATGGGCCTGGTCACCGCCATACCCCTGCTGTTTTTACATACCCTGCTCGTCAGCCGCAGCCGTACACTCATTCAGATACTGGACGAGCAGTCAGCCGGTGTCGTTGCGCAACGGGTGAACCACCATGATTGAGTCCTTGTGGTGGCAACTGGAGAATATACGTGCCTTCCTCACCATGGGCGGTCCGGTGATGTGGGTTATTGTTGCGGTGGCAGCGGTGATTGGTTTCCTGGTCACCGAACGCCACTGGTATTTGCTGCGCGTTTTTCCCGACGAGATGCGCGCCTGTCTTAAAACCTGGCAGCAGCGGTCTCAGCGCAGGGAGGATCTGGCCAGGCATGTACGAGCAGCACTGGTGTCAGAGGCACGCATTCGCCTGAACCGCTCACTACCCCTGATAAAGACGCTGGTCGCGGTATGTCCGCTGCTGGGCTTACTGGGCACGGTCACCGGCATGATCCAGGTGTTCGACGTCGTGGCTTCACTGGGTACCGGTAACGCCCGGGCAATGGCCGCGGGTATTTCCCGTGCCACACTGCCGACCATGGCCGGCATGGTGGTCGCCCTGCCCGGCCTGTATTTCTGTCTACAACTTGAGCACCAGGTCAAGCGCTCGGTCGACCAGCTCGGCGATCAGCTGCGCTTTCGGTAAGGCATCTGTAAATGCGAAGACGCCGCCATACCGATCAACCCGCGGACGAGTCAGATATCAATCTGGCCCCCCTGCTGGACATTGTTTTCATTATGCTGATCTTCTTCGTGGTAACGACATCTTTTGTCAAGGAATCGGGCATCGAGGTTAACCGCCCGACAGCACAGACCGCAGAACGCCGCGAACACAGCAACATTCTGATCGCCATCGCGCCCAACGGTGAAATCTGGATCGACAAGCGGCCGGTGGATATTCGTTCGGTGCGCGCCGTGGTTGAGCGCATGATAGCGGAGAATCCGGAAGGCTCCGTTATCGTTCAGGGTGACCGCGAGGCGCAGATCGGATTGCTGGTCGAGGTCATGGATCAGGTGCGCAAGGGCGGCGTCAGTAACGTGTCCATTGCAGCCACCCCGCTTGAATGACCATCGCCAGACTCTCCATTGCGACGCTGTCCGGTCTTGCAAGCGCGGCCGCCATGCTGTGGCTGATGCAATGGCTGGTCACCTCACCGCAACGCAAACTGGCAGCCGTCGAAACGGCACCCATCATCAATTTCATACGCCTGAAACAGGAGGACCAACTGCGACTCAAAGAACGCCTCCAGGCTCCGCCGCCGCCTCAACAGATCAAACCCCTGCCGAGACCGCAGCTGGATCTCAATCCCGATATCAAACCCCTTGCGCCTCAACTGGACATGGCCTTTGACCTGAACCTGCCGATGAGTCTTGCAGACGGTCCCTATCTCGGTCCGGTGGCAACACAGCTGGACAGGGACTTCATGCCACTTTCCCGTCAGCCACCACAATATCCTTACAAGGCGGCGCGGCGCGGCATCGAAGGCTGGGTTCGGGTCTCTTTCCGGGTGACGGAGACCGGAACCGTCGAGGACGTGCAGGTACTGGAAGCCGAGCCAGCCGGTGTGTTTGATCAGGCGGCAATAAAAGCCGTGTATCGCTGGCGTTTCAAACCGCGTATCGTCGACGGCCAGGCGATGGCCGGTACAGCGGAGCAAGTGGTCGAATTCGAACTCAACCGATAGCCATGCGTCGCCACTGGCCAGAACCCCGCACATCGAACCACTTCCTGACAAGGATAAGCGCTGCCGTATCGCTGACGCTGTTGGTGGGGGTGTTTTCAGTCAGCCTGTCTGCAGCAGCGGGGCAAACCCTGTCACCGTCGACCTATCAGCAGCTTACCGAGGTTCACAAGCACATCGACCAACAGGCTTACGATGTAGCCTCGAGGGCGCTGCAGGGATTGCTCGAGCACGTCCAGCAGCGCCCTTACGAGAAGGCTGTGGTACTGCAGACACTGGGCTATGTTCAGGTCAGCCGTGAAGACTATCCCGCGGCGATCCGTGCACTGGAGCAAAGCCTGGCGCTGCAGCAACTTCCCGACGACACCCAGCAGCGTCTGCGCTACGACCTGGCACAACTCTATGTGGCGGAGGACCAGGCTGACAAGGCCGCCCGCACACTCGAGGCGTGGTTTCAAAAGGCCGACAAGCCACCGGCCGAGGCCTATGTCCTGCTCGGACACGCCTATGCACAACAGCAACAATACCGGAAAGCGATTCCGCCGCTGGTAAAAGCTATAGAGCTTGCAGACAAACCCCACGCTGACTGGTACGAAGCGCTGCTGGCCATGTATTACGAATTACCGTCCTATCCCGACTGTGTGCCGTTACTCGAGAATATGATCAGCCTGTTTCCGCAACGGCATCGCTACTGGCAGCAACTGGCGGGCGTGCACCTGGCGCTGAAGGACTACGACGCTGCACTGACAGCACTTGAACTGGCCTATCGGGACGGCGCCTTGAAAAAGGAACAGCAGCTGATCCAGCTCGCACAGCTGTATCTCTATACAGGAATACCCTATAAAGGAGCACGCCTGCTCGAAGATCAAATGCGCACGGGTGGCATACAGAACAATGCCCGCCACCGCGAGTTGCTGGCACGCGCCTGGTCCAGCGCCAAACAGCGGACACAGGCAATACAGGCCCTGGAAAAGGCGATATCGGCCGAGTCGACACCCGAACTTCGACTGCGCCTGGCCCAGTGGTATTTTGAAGACGAACGCTGGCAGGCGGCAGCATCCATCCTGGAACCGCTGGTGCACGACAACACCGGTGACTCTACAGGCCAGGCCTGGCTGCTGCTGGGTATAGCGCGATTTGAACAAAATGATCGTGCGGCCGCTCGTGAGGCCTTTCTGAATGCCGCACGGTCTTCTGACGCCGGAACATCAGCGCAGCAATGGCTGAATTTTATTGGAGAACCCTCTGCTGGAGCGCCGTGAATCATCCACAGGCAAAAAAAGCGGGCCATGCGGCCCGCAACAAGTGTCGGTCCAGTGGGAGGGAAGGATAAGAATTACTGAACCGAATTCGAGAATACCAAGTGCATTTAACTCTAACAGGCCAGGTCGAAAATCGGAATGCGGCACGCTGTCGCGCGACTATTTGTCGCACCCGGTAACGATGTTACCGATGATTAGTTTAGCCGACGGTACCGCAAGCTTATGCCGGATAACTTACACACACCCTGGTAACTGGTAAAATCCCTGCATGCCACTCTCAGGACCCACACAAGCCAGCAGCGCACACAACCTGAAACGCCTGTTCCTGCTGCGCACCCTCATGATTGCGGGAGTACTGCTGGCCCTGTTCGTGATACATTTCATCGCCGGCCTAACACTGCCCCTGGCTCCACTGCTGCTGATCATCGGCAGTCTCGGACTGGTCAACGTATGGACCTGGCAAAGAATCCGTAGCGAAGTCCATATACGTGATGAGGAGTTTTTCATCCAGCTGACCGCCGATGTACTTGCCCTGACCGGCGTTCTGTATTTCACCGGCGGCGCCACCAATCCGTTTGCCTGGATCTTTCTGATACCACTGATTATCGCCGCCACGGTACTGTCAACGAGAGCCACCTGGCTGATGGCGGCACTAACCACAAGCTGCTATTCCCTGTTGATGTTCTTTTACCGTCCGCTGGCGGAGGGCGATCACATGCACCATGACGATAACTTTACACAGCACGTATTCGGCATGTGGTTTGGGTTCGTATTGAGTGCTGCACTGATTGCCTGGTTTGTTGTCGGCATGGCCAATACGCTAAGAAAGCGTGATCAGATGCTGGCAGAGGCCCGCGAACAGGCCCTGCGCGACGAGCAGCTGGTTGCACTGGGCACACTCGCAACCGGCGCAGCACATGAACTGGGCACACCACTGGCCACCATGGCGATAGTTACCCGGGAACTCGAACGTGCCGATGTCCCCGAGGCGATGAAACGCAAACTCAGCATCCTCCGCGATCAGGTGAGGCGCTGCAAACAGGCACTGTCAGTCATTTCCGCCTCCGCCGGTGAGGCCCGCGCTGAAAGCGGCAGCCTGATTCGGGTCGAACATTTCCTCAATAAAGTGATCGGCGAGTGGCAATCGCAATGCCTCCAGGCAGACATCGAGATGCAGCTCGAGGGTGGTCCAGCGTCGGCACACATTGTTGACGAGTACACCCTGCATCAGTCGCTGATCAATCTGCTGAATAACGCGGCGGATGCATCATCAGAACCCCTGGTACTTAAGAGTTACTGGGATGCAGAGCAGCTGAAAATCGATATCCTGGACCGTGGACCCGGCCTGCACCCGAACACCATAGCCAGTCTCGGACAACAGAAAACCAGCCAGAAGGAATACGGGATGGGTCTTGGCCTGTTCCTCACACATGCCACCATCCAGCGACAGGGCGGGAATATTGCCCTTTTTGACCGCGAGGGTGGCGGTACCTGCACACGTATACAACTGCCATTGGCCACTTTTTCATGATGATGAACTCCGACGAAGACCCACGCCCATCCGTTCTGATCGTCGATGACGATGAAGTATTTTGTGAAGTGCTGGAAGATGCGCTGGCAGACCGCGGCTACCGGGTCGCTGCCGCACACGATATCGAAAACGGCCTGGCACAGGCGGAACAGCTTGAACCTGAATATGCGGTTGTTGACCTACGCATAGACAAGGAGTCGGGACTGGTACTGACAAAAAAACTTCACACCATGGACGAAAACACCCGCATCGTCATTCTGACCGGCTACGCCAGCGTCGCCACAGCGGTGGAAGCAATCAAACTGGGTGCTGTGCACTACCTCACCAAACCTGCAGATGCAGATGAAATTCTGGCTGCGCTGCACAAGGACGAAGGTGACGCCGCCGTATCTCTGTCCGATAGCCCCTTAACGGTCAAACGCCTGGAATGGGAACACCTGCAAAAAGTCCTGAACGAATGCAACGGCAATGTATCGGCTGCAGCGAGAAAGCTGCGCATGCATCGGCGAACATTGCAACGCAAACTGGCCAAACACCCGGTCAAGGAATAGACATCATATTTTATTGGCAAGCCAGACAGTAACCCGCCTGTTACTGGACCAGGCCTGCTGGTTGCTCTCGGGGTTTTCGGGGTAGCTTTCACCAAAATAGCGGGACTCAATTACCTTGCGGGGAACGCCGCGCGAAGCCAGATAGCGTGACACCATCAACGCGCGACGACGGGACAAATCCATATTGTAATCAGGCTCACCACGCTCGTCGGCGTGACCGCCCAGCACAATACGGAAATTGCGCTGCTTGCGGTAATCACGCGCGATAGCTTCCAGGACCTTGCGTGTCGAACGGCTCAAACGATCGCTATCGGTAGTGAAAAACACTTTTTGCTCACTCAGAGGCGTAAAGTCCAGATACAGCAGTTTGGCGGTACACGCCAGAAACTCCGGCAAGGCCTCACGGAAACGTACCGGCATCAAGGCAACCCTGACTTGATCCTGACCATCACCCCAGTCGGCAAAGTCGATAACAGGTTTCATACCCTGTTCGAGTTCATAGTAAATACGCAGAGCCTGCTCGCGCGGTAGCCGCAGGGGATTCTTTCCCTGCTGCAAGCTGAAGCCGCCCAGAGACTTACTTTCGACCCGGTGTTTCCACTCAGGCGCTTCCGAATGTATCTGTGCCGAGTGGTCTTTTACCGGCGGTTGATCGACATTCAGTGAGAACTGTAGCTGTCGTCCCGCCTGTTGTTCAAACCGGGCGCGACCAAAACGCGGAATATCGTGGATCATGGCGCAGTTTTGCGGCGAAGCATCAACTGTCCAGCTGGACTTTTCCCAACTGGCCTGGAACTGCTGGCTATGCGCCACAGCCATGCCGCTGAACAGCAAACCCAGCAGAACGAGGCTACCGACTATCAGTGCGCTTTTGATGTACCCGACCATTCTCTTTTTGCGACGCCAGCCGGCCTGTTCTTGAGGGGCTATTGGAAAAATAGTTAAATTGTGTCATGAAGCCTCCGGGAATTTCGTCATTTCACATGGCCGGACTGACGTTTCTCGGCAGACGAGCATGTCATAATGTCAGGGCCAGGTATTGAAATGTCGGATTTCTGTACACTTTACAGATCTCTGGAATCCACGGCAAAAATTTATTTTATATTCTGTCACATCAGTTGGTTACAGCCAGTTTGGCACTTAGCCCAGCCAACTTAAGAGTGAAAATTGCACCATAAAACAGGGTCGTGATGAGCGTCCTGGACGTGATAGAGCAGTGATAACGTCGAATTATTTTCCACTTTTCCTCAGATCACCACTTTAATCTGGACAGTCGGCTGCTGATGATCATAACCTTTTGCCCAGCATAGATATTCGCTGATTGGCCTGTTACTTGCTAAACACTTGTCTATGTTTAACCGGTTACAACAGCTTTTCGTAACATTATTAGCGGGGCTATCCAACACATGTTCTATGGGTGGACGCTTACGAGGATGGCAGCGACATAAGCGAGCAGCGTTATGAAGGAATTGTATACGGCACCACAAGATCTGACGGATATCAGTAACAAACATTCGATAGACAGGATCAGGATCCTCATTATCGGTCAACGCGATTTTTCGGTTGATGGCCTGGCCAGTATGCTGGAAGCACGCGACAGCAACTACCTGGTCACCTGTATTGAACCCGATAATGCACTCATCGCGAAGCCTGCTGCAGCCGGGCCCGATGCCCTGCTGATCCAGAATGAAATCCTGCGGGAGCCTCTGGAACGCTTTATTCACAGCCTTATTGGCGAATACCCGGATGCCCGTATCCTGGTGTTCGGCAAAAACATGGATGATGACCACCTCTACCGCCTGGTTCGGACCGGTATACACGGTTACATCAAAGAACGCATGAGCGGTGACGATATCAAGCATGCGCTTGATTGCGTCATTGATGGCAACACCTGGATTGAACGCCACATCCTCGAGCGCTTCATTTCCACGCAGCACGATTTCGATGCAGCGCTGAAATTACAGTTTTATAGTAAAATTGAGCGGCTTTGCAGCAGTCTCACCAAACGCGAAACCGAAATTCTCTGTGAGGTTGTAAAGGGTCTCGCCATCAAACAGATTGCGGAGCAGGTACACCTTTCCCACCAGGGCGTTAAAATGCACCTGGCCAAACTGTTCAGAAAATTCAAGGTGTCCAACAGAAATCAATTGATACTGGCGGCTTTTGATGAAATGAGTCCAGTCGAAGATCTATCGCTGCTGTTGCACAAGGGCCTGAAGAAAAAGCTGCATTCCTAGTACATTTTCATTGCAGGAAACCTGACAACCTGTCAGAACCAAAACAGATCATTGCGTTATTTTCGCACAGTCAGCATTTAACCAGCTGCTTATAATACAGATTTTGTACAAGCCCCGGTCGCCTGGTATACAATCAGCCTGACGCTGTAACACTCTATAAATCCGCCAGATTGGCAGACAGAGTGACCCATCCCGGAGGGGCTATGCGCAAGAACATCTCGGTTGAAGTTCAATCGCTGATCGATGCCCAGGACAACCCGTTTGTCCTGGTCGACCAGGAATACCATATCGTTGCCGCCAATAAAGCCTATCAGCAAGCTTATGGCATTTCGGGAAACGATATTGTTGGTCGCAAGTGCCACCAGGTATCGCACCGCTCCGAGGTACCCTGCCACTTGAACGGTGAAGACTGCCCACACAAGCAGGTTTTCGAAACCCGGCAACCCCACCAGGTATTGCATATCCATTACGACACCCACGCACAGCCCGAGCATGTACGCATCAAGGGTTCCCCCATCTTTGGCCTCGATAACGCCATCTACCTGGGGGAAGCATTTTTTCCCCTGGCTCACACGGAAGACTTAGACTGTGAGCACCAGCGCCTGATTGGTCAGTCCAAGGTATTCCAGGTGTGCATCGAAGGTTTAACGTGTGCCGCCAAGACTGACGCACCCGTGCTGCTGTTTGGAGCCAGCGGTGTGGGTAAAGACCTGGCGGCTGAATACATCCATCGACGCTCGGCACGCAATGGTCAACCCTTCACCATGATTGATTGCACCGCTATTGCAGAGTCGGTCTTTGAAAGTGAACTGTTTGGCCATGAGCGCGGCGCATTTACGGGCTGTATCGGTCGACGTTTTGGCCTGTTTGAGCAGGCCGACGGCGGCACCCTGTTTTTCAATGAAATTGGCGACCTGCCACAAAGCCTGCAAGGCCGCCTGCTTCGCGCCATAGAAACCGGTCAGTTCCGCCGCATTGGCGGCCGGGAACTGCTTAGCGCTGATACACGCATTATCTGTGCGAGCAGTAAAAACCTTCGCCAACTGGTCGCCCGCAACAAGTTCCGCGCCGATCTCTATTACCGTATCGCCGGCATCATTTGTGAAATACCTTCGTTACATCAGCGCCTCACGGATATTCCCGAGCTCGCCAATGCCCTGCTGCAACGCATAGGTAGCAGAGATGATCCCGGTTATCGCCTCACGGATGACGCGATTGAAGCGCTGCTCGGCTATAACTACCCCGGTAACGTACGTGAGCTGCATAATATCCTGCAGCACGCCGCGTCACTGAGCACCAACGGTATCATTACCGCCCAGGAAATCCATATCGATGAACCGATTGAATCCGCAAGCACCGACAGCACGCTGCATATAGCCGATCAGGACGGACAGGACCCATCCATCAAAGGCCTGGAGTCGCAATACATCGCGGAGCTGCTGGCTGAGCACCACGGAAAACGCTCCAAGGTTGCCCAGATCCTGGGAATCAGTGAGCGCACCCTGTACCGCAAGTTGAAGCAGTATGATTTGCAATCCATCGGCAGAGCCGGCTAAGCCGGAATCCGCAACATCTCCCGATAGCCGCCATTCACCAGCTTCCCGGCTTCATTGAGTAAAGTTGCGGCAGGACTGTCGCCGTCCAGCCCGCCTGTCTGCTCTCTAACAACAGGGTACACTGAATCCAGATCGTCTCCCGCCTGCAGACCGTCCAGCAGGCGAAGCATGGCGCACCATCTGCCTTTCTGGCTGCTGACCAGACGCATGGTGATTGTTCCCTCACGCCGCAATCTCGCCTGACGCACCTGTAGAAAATGCTTGGCCAGTTCCAGCTGCCTGCGCAGTGGCAGGTCAAGCTCAAAACCAAGCGCCACATGCCCGGCCTGTCCGTCCAGATAGGTGGAATCGGCATCTTCCACCAGCTGCGCCGATTCATCCGCTTCACGCCAGGTCAACTGCTCGCCGATAACCGGTTGCTGTGTCGCCGGATCAAGCGGGAACTTATAAAAACCCCATTTCGCCCCCATCCAGCACTCTATCAGAACCTTGTCCTGATCAACCCGGCATTCACCGGATGCCTCATCAACTATCCTGTAGGCGGCAGGATCTCTCTTCCAGCGCTGAAAATCACGCTCAGGTGGTTTCCCGTAACGCGCTTCGAGTAACCGCCAGGTGGCCCAGAACCACTGCCAGTCCTGTTGATAGCCCTTGTTCCGGCGCAGGAATTCCCAGGCCCACTGCTCCACACTCAGCGATTCGGTGTAACTATAGTTCTGCGGCTGACGCCAGTCCGGCAAATGCATTCTTTTCCCAATATCCAATTAGAGTTACGCTAAAGCCATGCAGAAACCGCCCGATTTGCTGGACATGATAAAGGCACTGATTTCGACACCGTCCATCAGCAGCGCCAACCCTGACTATGACCAGAGCAATCGACCGGTCATCAACCTTCTTGCCAACTGGCTCAACGATCTGGGTTACCAGACCGAGATTCTTACCCTTGACGGCCAGTCTGACAAGGCGAACCTCATTGCTACGCTCGGCAGCGGCCCCGGCGGCCTGGTGCTGGCCGGTCATACCGACACGGTTCCTTACGATGAAGGGCGCTGGAATCATGACCCATTTCAACTGACCAGAGCCAACGGCCGCCTGTATGGACTGGGAACATCCGACATGAAAGCATTTCTGGCCCTGGCCATTGAGGCGGCCGCTTACTTTTCTGCCGCACAGTTTAAGGAACCGCTCATCCTTGTCGCCACTGCCGATGAAGAAAGCTCCATGGACGGCGCCCGCGCGCTGGTAGCTGCGCAACGTCCGCAGGCACGATACGCCGTTATTGGTGAGCCTACCGGACTGCGTCCGGTACGCATGCACAAGGGCATTCTCATGGAGTCCATTCATGTGCGCGGCCGCTCCGGGCATTCCAGCGATCCGGCACTGGGAAACAGTGCGCTCGAAGGCATGGCCAAAGTGCTCAGTGAACTGCTGGACTGGCGCAGGGAATTGCAGTCCGAGCACATGAATCAGCTGTTCGACATACCGGTTCCGACGCTGAATCCCGGCTACATACACGGTGGTGACAATCCAAACCGGATCTGTGCAGATTGTGAATTACACATCGACCTGCGCCCCTTACCCGGCATGGAAATCGAGGCATTGCGGGACACCCTGCAAAAACGTCTGCGTATGGCGCTGGAAAACAGCGGACTCGAGCTTAGCTGCCGCCCGCTGTTTGGAGCTACGCCGGCCATGGAAACCTCAGCCGCCTCGGCGATTGTACACAGCACGGAGGAACTGACCGGTTACCGTGCAACGTCTGCCGCCTTTTGCACCGAAGGCCCCTATTTCAACCAGCTGGGCATTGACACCGTGATACTGGGACCCGGCGACATTGATCAGGCCCATCAACCGGATGAATACCTGGCCGAAGACCGTATCACACCGGCGATTGAATTGCTCCGCGGACTGATACACCGGTTCTGTATGAATCCATCGGCAAGTAGTCCCTCAAGGCGGGAAAACCCCCTGCCTCCGGGACAATGAATATTCAGGCAGCCTGCTGAATCATTGTTTGACAAGCCAGGAAAACGTTAGCATGACAAGACAACAGAGAACTCAACAACAAAAGGCTTTTGTCGCCAGCATCCGTCAAGCCGCGCCCTATATACAGGCACACCGCGGCGCAACCTTCGTGATTATGTTTGGCGGCGAAGTGGTAGACGAGCATTTCGACCAGCTGGTTAACGATATTGCCCTGCTCAACACCCTGGGGATCAGACTGGTACTGGTCCACGGCGCCCGGCCACAGATCGAACACCGCCTCAAACAAACGCATTCAGAAATCCGTTATGTCAACGGGCTCCGGGTCACTGACGATGACGCCCTTGCCGGCGTCAAGGATGCTGTCGGCAGCCTGCGGGTCGAGATTGAAGCCAAGCTCTCCATGGGGCTGGTCAATGCACCCATGGCCGGCGCACGCATCGGCATTGCAAGCGGGAATTTCGTGATGGCTAAACCCCTGGGCATACGGGATGGTGTGGACTACTGTCATACTGGTGAGGTACGCCGTATCGATGCGCCCGGCATCCATCAGCAGCTGGACGCCGATCGCATCGTGCTGCTGTCCCCGCTTGGTTATTCCCCCACCGGAGAAATCTTCAACGTCACAGCTGAAGAAATTGCCACCGCAGCAGCGGTCGCACTGCACGCGGAGAAACTGGTGCTGTTGGTGGACGGTGGTGGTTTGCGTGACAGCAATCGCCGCCTGATTCGGCAGCTTTCACTGCTTGAGGCCGAACAACTACTGCGCTCGCGCAGAAAACTCAATAGCGAGTGGGTCCGCCACCTCAACAACGCCGTGGACAGCTGCCGCCGCGGAGTAAAACGCACCCACTTGATAGATGGTAATACTGATGGCGGCCTGCTTCTGGAACTGTTTACACGTGATGGTACAGGTACACTCATCAGCGCCGAAATCTATGAGGGTCTGCGCGCGGCCAGTATTGATGACGTTGGCGGCATCCTTAAACTGATCACACCGCTGGAAGCTGAAGGTGTGCTGGTTAAACGCTCACGTGAACTGCTCGAAATGGAAATTGACCATTTCCTTGTCGTCAGGCGTGATGGCATGATCATAGCCTGCGCAGCACTGTATCCGTACGATGACAGCATCGGTGAACTGGCCTGCCTCACCGTGCATAGTGATTACCGGTCCAGCGGGCGTGGTGACAGCCTGCTGGAAGCGGTAGAGCACCGGGCACGACATAGAGGCATGAAAGAGCTGTTTGTACTGACCACCCGGACCTCACACTGGTTTCGGGAACGGGGTTTTAAAAACGTTGATATTTCGAAACTTCCTGTAAAAAAACGGGACATGTACAACTACCAGCGTAACGCAAAGGTTCTTATCAAGGTGATTGACTAGTTGAATAAGAAAACGGAAATAACGCGGAAACCGCTTTACATAGCCCAGATTACGGATACCCATCTGTATGCAGATCCGCGTGGGCAGCTGCTGGGCCTCAACACCCGTGACTGCCTGACGCGGATTATTGACCTGGCGATCAGTACTCAAGCACCGGACCTGGTCGTCGCCAGCGGGGACCTGGCCCACGACGGCTCGCCGCAAGCCTACCAGCATTTGCACACGTGCTTCAGCCGATTAGGTGTCCCCATCTATTGCCTGCCCGGCAATCACGACGAAGCGGTGGTGTTACGCGCAAACTCGGAATGCGACCACCTTTACAGCAGCCGCAGCGTATGTATCGGTGGCTGGCTACTGCTGTTTCTGGATTCCACTGTAACGGGCAGCGACGGTGGGCACCTGGCAGAAACCGAACTGGACGAACTCGACACAGCACTCGCCTCACACCCTGGTTTACCCGCTCTTGTCTGCTTACATCACCAGCCTGTCAATATCGGCAGCCGTTGGCTGGACACCATGGCAGTTGACAACCCGAAAGCCTTTTTCAACATCATAGACAGGCACCCACAGGTGCGCGCTGTTATCTGGGGCCATGTCCATCAGACGTTTGAGCAACAGCGTAACGGCGTTCGACTGCTATCCACACCATCAACCTGTATTCAGTTTTTGCCCGACAGTGAGAAATTCGCAGTGGACATGATCCCCCCCGGCTACCGCTGGCTGGAACTGTATCCGGACGGAACATTCAAGACCGGCGTGACGCGCCTGCAAATGATCCCTGGTGAAATCGATCTCGGTGCACTCGGCTACTAGTGCTCTGTCCATACGATACTATGGACAGAGCACTAGTGTA
>Ga0114922_10002511_pt1 | contig 17206 bp, 16 predicted proteins | sample AartaG_FD_100975 | JGI IMG/M metagenome (GOLD analysis project Ga0114922, IMG submission 100975) | Deep subsurface microbial communities from Aarhus Bay to uncover new lineages of life (NeLLi) - Aarhus_00045 metaG | ecosystem: Environmental > Aquatic > Marine > Oceanic > Sediment | place...
TGAGAATCACGAGGGCGAGGGATGTAATGTGGCGTTTGTCAGCACGAGGGCGGAGTTCGTTAAGACAAAAGACCTTGGTAAGTTGAAGTGGAAGCCCGATGAGGAAGAATGAATGAGTTAGGGCGGCCCGGCGGCGGTTGGCGGTGAGAAATTGACGGTGACAGGCAATCGTTAAAATGATAAAGTAGTGTTTTGGCACTATGATACTGTCAGCACTTCTGCGGTGTGGGGCTGGCACGTGGGTGTGGGTGCTAAATAGCCCCCCACCGCCTCTTTTAAACGGGTTGCCCAGTAGATACCTGATGGGTATTTCAGCGTTTTCTTCTCACCATCACCGCACCGAGGCCCCGTTAGAAATCCACCCGGAGCCCAGAAGCTTATTTGTAACGGGGCAAGCCGAGCAAGAAGAGCTTGGCGGACTTTTGGGAGGGCAAGCATCACTTTTCAAGGACTGTTCTCCAGGTATCAAATGCTTCTGGCGGTCAAGCTAATCGGACGCCTCAGGCACAAGCTCAAAGCCCAAAGCTCGCAGAGCACTTTCCAACCTTTTGATGCTGTACTCTATTGCCTGTTTTGACTGTTCATCCTGTAGGATCGCAGAATAAATCTCGTCTCTTGCCGTGACAATGCCGCTGTAACCTAAATCACCGTAATTACCGCTCCTTAGCATCTCGTCCAGCGCCCTGTAAGCTCTATGTTCCTTCCTCAGTAAAACGTCAATTCCTTCCCATTGCTCAACCTTCTCGCGTATAAGATGCTCGATGTTGTTAACAACGACCATCGTGGAATCGACCTCTCCTAGAGAAGGGTAACTTTCATCTTCAAGCAAGTCCCACACGTTGACGAAATCCCAATTGACAAAAGTAGCCTCCTGCATCATCTGGGTGGTGGTTTTTCCGGTTCCACCGCAGCTTGAAGTTTTAGCCGATGTCTGAACGTCCCAGTAGCTGTCTCTTGTCACCCCGCCTTGCCAGTTGAAACCAACCAAACCACCTCCGCTGCCGGTGACTCTTCCAGAGGAATAGCAACGGATGATAAGCGTGCCTTCGGAACCCCCGATATTATCCCCGACCAAACCGCCCACTTTCCAATGACCTGACACATCGCCGGTTGCGTAACAGTCGCTCATGATGCTACCGTGGCCGTTGTATCCGGCCAGGCCGCCTACTTGATGGGCGCCGCCCGTGGCAGTTACATTCACGCTTGAGAAGCATTGGTACACATACGAATCAGCGCTGCTGCTTATTCCTATGAGCCCGCCAAGTCTCATCTGATAGTCGTGCGAACCGCGGATGTTACCAGTGGACCAACAATAGCAGACTGTGGCGCCGCTGGAACTGCCTACCAGCGGCCCGGAGTTTCTACGGGCGGTTACGTCCACTTCGGCCAAGCCGACGCTCTGCACCACAGCTCCGTTTCTGATGTGACCAAACAAGCCGACCAAGTCGGTAGTCGGCCTATTTATGTAAAGCCCTGTTATCGTGAACATACGTCCGTCGAATTTGCCGGTAAAGGGATCAGTACTGCTTCCCACCGGCTCAAATCCCGCCCCGCCGTTCCATGTTTGTGTTCCGGAAGCATCGATATCGTTTCCCAATACATAGCAGGCGGTCAGATCATCCCGCATTTCCTGAAGTTGGTAAACATCTGTAATTATATATGGGTCAACCTCCGTCCCAGAGCCGCTGCCACTAAAAGCAAGAGCTGGCCCATGGAAGGCAAGAGAGGCAAATAGTGCCACGACAACCAAATTTGTAATCTCTCTTGGCATCATTTTCGTATCCTTTCCATGAATTGTTGAATGTTTACAGCATACCGATACCGCCTTAGCAAAACTCACGGGAGCGGGTGCGGTACGAACTGCATCCCCACCCAAACTCCGGCCCCTGGCATACCGGCCAAGGGCAATCTGATTGTACCAAACGCCGCCCGATAAATACAGGACTTTTAGGGAAAAACAGAGAAAATTCTTGCCAAAAGCTACTCATAAGATATGCTTATCGCCATGGCAAAGGCCAAGAAAAACACTTGGGTTCATTGGTCGGATGAAGAGGTCAGGTTGCTCAGGAGGCTTTTTCCGAAAGGAAGAGCAAGTGAAATTGCTGAACGAATAGGACGACCTCTGACAGCAGTGAGACAGAAAGCATACGACATGGGGCTTAGAACAAAGCAACATCGTCCGTGGTCAGCCGATGAGGTCAGACTACTCAAGAAACTTCACCCAAATGAACCCCTACAGAGCATTGCTGACAAGCTTGGGCGGTCTTTGGAGGTAGTAGGTCAGAAAGCACGTAGCATCGGCCTTAGAAAGATGGCTGCTTTTTGGTCAGCACAGGAGGAAACCCTACTTAAGGAACTGTACCCAGATAACAGCGCAAGGGATATAGCGAACCGGCTCGGACGGTCTGTCGGGGCGGTAAGTTATAAGACATCCAAAGTGGGACTTAGGAAGCTAAAACCATACCGTGTTTGGTCGAACAAAGAGCTGAACCTGCTGAAGAAACTCTATCCGAGTAGAACGGCACAGGAAATGGCCGACCAAATTGGAAGGACGGTAGGGGCAGTAAAAAAGAGAATATTCAAATTGGGCCTTAAGAAAAGAAGGCGATAGAGTACAAAGATGCTATCGAGAAGAGGCTGGCGGGGAGGAATTAGCAGTGAAACATAGATTAAGAGGCAAGAATGAAGCAGTGCACCAAATGCAAAAAATGGAAAGACGAGAGTGAGTTTAGCAAACGGCTCAGCCGCAAAGATGGGCTGAGGTGTTGGTGCAAAAAATGCGGTTGTGAATATATACACAAGTATTACAGGCGAAACAGGAAAAGTGTGAAAAAATACCGTAGATATGAGGAGTACCATAGGGCCATTGGCGGTATCAAGCAGAAGCGATGCATCAAGTGTAAGCGATGGAAACCTTTGGACGAGTTTTACAAAAACTGCAAATCCAAAGATGGACTATATTGTTCTTGCAAAAAGTGCGTAGATGAATTTGAACGCAAGTATCGCAAGCGGCGGTTGGCGGTGCGGAATTGAGAGTGACAGGCAATTGTTAAAATGGTGCGGTAAATTCGTGACTCGTGTCTCGTCGCTCGTGACTCGAGATAGAACTATGATGTGGATTGCTGTTTTCACCAGATAGGGAGATTTGGATTATGAACAAGCAAAAACTTCTACCACCGATACAAGCTGATTTATGGCGTGGATTAAAACTGTACTTGTGGTAATTGGCCTTATTGCAGTGTGGGTCGCTGGGGTTTTTATCCTGCTGCGTCAAGATTCCCTGTGCCGTTATGTGTAGCACCACACTAACTTTTTAAGAAATACTCCATCAGCTCAAAACCATTGTCTATTCTAAAGCCCGACCTGGCGGCGTTGGCTTCGCTGAAGTTCGTATGCAAAATGCCGTTGACATCGGTACCAGCCATTGCGAACGGAACCGGCTCAGGCGAATGAGCGCGGCTTCGGACCGGAGTCGGATGGTCGGGCGCCACGAGTATTCGCCAGCTTTCGTAATTTTGCAGCGCCTCCAGCACAGGCCCAACGATGAATTTATCAATTTGCTCCACCGCCTTTTTCTTCATCGTCGCGTTGCCACTATGAGATGCTTCATCGGGCGCTTCTATGTGGACGAAAACAAGGTCGTACTTGCCGAGCGCTTTTATTGCGGCGGAGGCCTTGCCCTGATAGTTTGTATCGACAAAGCCGGTGGCGCCGGGCACGTCTATCAAATCGAAACCAATTAGTTTTGAGATACCCCTGACTAAATCAACAGCGGTGATGGCAGCACCTTTGATTCCGAACCGCTTTTGGAAGCGCTCCATCAGGGCTTTTTGGCCCTGTCCCCAGAGCCAGATGGAGCTTACCTGGTTTTCGCCGAGGTCTCTTCTTACTTTGTTAATGTCGTGATTGGCGAAAAGCTGCTGTGAGCGTGCCATCAAGTCAATAAGCAGCTCGGCACCTTTGCCTCGCGGTAAAAGCTTTTCTATTGCCGTACCTATATAGTCGTGCGGCGGATGCGTTTTTACGTCGAAATCGAGTCCCTTGAATACCAGCAGGTGCCGATAGCTTACGCCGGTGTGGAAACTCATTTGGTCATTGCCAAACTGCTCGTTCATCTCCTTTATCAGTTTGGTGGCCTCTTCGGTGGAGATATGTCCGGCGCTGTGGTCTGCCATTTTGCCGTCGGCGATGGTGACAAGGTTACACCTGAAGACCCAGTCGGTTGGCGAGAGCTTGATATTGCGCGCCACCGCCTCGATTGGCGCCCGGCCGGAATAAAACGTGCGCGGGTCATAGCCCAGCAGGCTCATTTGGGCGACGTCACTGCCGGGCTCCAATCCCTTTGGGACTGTGCGCACAATACCTTGTCTGCCCTCCGTACTGACCTTGTCGATATTCGGCGTTTCAGCGGCTTCGAGCGCCGTCCTGTTATCGAATTCTTCGATTGGCTCGTCTGCCGCACCGTCAGGAACTATTATCACGTACTTAGTCATTAATCCTTGTCCTCCGGTATGTCCACGATTCTTATGCAGACGGGTTTTCCGCCGATAGCGTCCAATCTTTCCATATCTTTCAGTGCAGCGGTGATGTTTCTCTGTTCGGTGGGATGCGTTGCAATTACGACCGGGACGGTATTTTCCGGGCCACGACCCTCGTGCTGCAATGCTCCGGATATACTTATCTGGTGGTTGGCAAGTATCTTACTCCATTGAGCAATTACGCCCGGCTGGTCCTTGCACATTATCCTGATATAAAACCTGCTTACGAGGGTATCGATTTTTTCTATCAGTGATACTATTTCATTTCTCGGCCGCAGCCGCATGTGCCGAAAGGTGGTGGCGGAATTGCCAAGGGCAACGTCGATAATGTCCGCAACGACCGCACTTGCGGCAGGCATCATTCCAGCACCTCTGCCGTAGTAGGTGACCTGGCCAACCGCGCTGCCGAATATACTGATTGCGTTAAAGGGGCCGTCGACGCGGGCGAGCGAATTATCTTCGGCAATAAAGGACGGATGTACCCTAAGCGAAACCTTGTTCTCTTTGTCTTTTTGTCCAATCGCCAGCAGCTTGAGGATGTAACCCATCTCGCCGCCGTAGTGAATATCGTCTTTCGAAATTGATTCAATGCCCTCAACAAAAACATCTTCGAGTTTGATTTCATATCCGAAGGCAATCGAAGCAAGAATTGCCAGCTTATGCGCACTGTCACCGCCGTTTATATCCAGCGTCGGGTCTGCTTCGGCATAACCTTTTTCTTGCGCTTCAGCGAGAGCCTGCGAAAAGTCCTTATCGTGAGCGGTCATATTCGAGAGGATGTAGTTGCAGGTTCCATTGACGATGCCGTACATCGCCCTGACTTCGTTTGCTGCCAGTCCGGTTCGTATACCAGATACAATCGGTATGCCGCCGGCACAGCTTGCTTCGAAGGCAATACAGTGGTTGTTTTTATGAGCGGCCCTGTAAAGTTCGTTGCCGTGCTCTGCCAGAAGGGCCTTGTTGGCGGTGACAACGTCTTTGCCGGCCTCGAGCAATTTAAGCTGGATTTGTTTTGCAGCATTGGTTCCGCCAACCAACTCGACACCTATTTGAATGGAGTCGTCTTTGAGTATTTTGTCCAGATTGTTGGTGAGAATGGCGTCCGGCAGCTTAACCGGCCGGGGCGATTCCGTATCGACATCAATAACGCAGGCGAGTTCCAGGCGCAGGCCGGTTTTGGCCGCTATCGAGTCAGCGTTTTCCAATATGAGCCTTGCAACACCACAGCCGACAGTGCCAAAGCCAACAAGCCCGACTTTTACTTGTTTTTCAGCCATATTCTCGTATCTCGTAATTTTTAACCACGGATTTCACAGATTTCACGGAGTAGTCTATGAATTCAATAGTCAATAGTCAATAGTCAAAAATCAATTACCTGCGGTCAAGTAAAAGCCGCCAAATAAACATTATAAGTAAACAGAATAAATGAAGAAAGTATTGAACTGGTGTTCAAAAAGTTTATAATTCGAGAGTGAAGCCGGCAACATCTATCAGTTCAAAGTGGAGCAAATAATGGATGAGTTTAACAAATTGTTAAGAGCTATGACATTAGAGTTTCTCGGAACAGGGTCTCACAAGATTACACCGGAAAAGTTATTCCAAACCGACGGCGCTGTCTTTTTAGATGTTCGGTCGAAAGAAGAAAACGAATCAATTTCTTTGCCGTTACATCATCAGGTTAGCGCTATACAAATTTGCGTTGATGAGATTCCCGATAGAGTCTCCGAGATACCCAGAGATAAGATGGTGGGGATTTTCTGTTCATCGGGTGTACGGTCGAGCATTGTCTACGCTTATCTTCGGATGAATGGTTATACAAATGTTCGTATCGTGGCAGGTGGCTATGTGTCGCTTGCAGAGCAACTCAAGCCTGGAAAGGTTTGGCAGCAAATCAAAAGGAGCGAGCGGCAATAACAACGTAGAAGTTATATAGTCATGAAAGCCATAATCGTAGCAGTAGTTATTCTATGTATCGCCATTGTCATGACGATGACCGGCCGGGGAGGAGGTAATTTCTATGTTCCGGTTCTCGTGGGCGCAGGCGAGCCAATGCACGAGGCAGCCACTACGGGGCAATCTATACTAATGTTGGCTGCTTTTGCTGGAATGCTTATCTTTCATAAGCACAAGATGGTGGACTGGAAACTTGCGTTAGTTATTGACCCACCTACTGATATTATGGCTTTTGTCGGCGGATATTATTCACAGCTTGTAAGCGGAACGTCGCTTAAGTTCGTTCTGTCTGGATTGCTTGTTTTGGCCGGTTTCTGCATGCTGATTAAGGTGAAGGACCGCCCCATCTCCTGTGCAAAACGGCTTGGATTCTGGCACCGCAGATATGCAGACGAAGAGTATGTTGTGAATCTTTGGTTGGCCATTCCTATCACCGGCGCTGTTGGTCTTGCAGCCGGTGCAGTAGGGATATCCGGTGGGTCATTTAAAGTTCCGCTTATGGTACTTCTATGCGGAGTGCCGATGCGGGTTGCTGTAGGCACCTCCTCGGCAATGGTTGCGGCCACTGCGCTAATGGGATTTCTTGGTCATACCGCCAGTGGCCACTTTAATCCACAGTGGGCGGTCCCGATTGCGAGTATAGCGGTGATAGGCGGTCTGCTTGGTGGGAAATTTGCCTTGAGAACCAAGCCGCAAAAGCTAAAGAAGCTATTTGCGTACACCACACTTGCAGCAGCAGCTTTCATGGTGTTTAATGCATTAGCCTCCAAATAATCTCTGGGCGTTTATGATTTTAGAGAAATTGTCGGGGTTGAGGAGGGCATCGATGCCTTTTGGGTTGTGTTTGGTGAGCATTTTAATTGCTGCGGCGAATTTTTTGTCAAGGGCGGCAATGAAACAATTTCGTGACTCGTCGCTCGTGGCTTGTGACTCGTGGTTGAGATTCTTCGGCTTCGCCTCAGAATGACTGGAGAGATGAGATTCTTCACTTTGTTCAGAATGACAGAGGGGAGGGAGTTCAAGTTGGTATGCGTGTAGAGTCAGCCGCTCGATAAGCGGTTTTTCAATTTGGCGTTTACCAAGTCGATAGTCCGCTTTGAAATCGGAGAGGAAAAACGGCTTGTGGTTGCCGTACAAAGGGTCAATCAAAAGCGGCATTCCGACGCTGGGTAAATGCACGCGGAGTTGATGTGTCCGGCCGGTCAGGGGGTGGACGGCCAAGAGAGCAGTTGCGCCGAAATCGGCAAGCAGCTTCCAATTTGTAATTGCTTCTTTACCTTTTTTTCGCGCAATACACATAAGGCCCGGCTTCTTATTACTGTGTGCCAAAGGCAAATCGATTGTTCCTTCCCGTCCCGGGATAATGCCTCTTGCAAGAGCCAAATATGTCTTTGTAACCAGTCTCTTCTCAAAACAACTGGAAAACGCCGATTGTGTCTGGGTATTTTTAGCTAAGACCATAACGCCGGATGTGTGTTTATCGAGCCGATGGACCAGGCGCAGCGTGCTGCGTATTTGCGGGCCTAACTGCTCACAAAGTATGTCAAGAAGTTCGGGCTCGCCGCTGCGGTCGGCGGTGACCGATACTCCGCTCGGCTTATTGATGACAAGAATATCGTCATCCTCGTGGATTATTTCAATTTTCATTTTCGGCATTTGGTTTCCTCTTCGACAAAGCATGTATTATAGAAACTCTCACCTTAAATTGCCATATGTGCTTGACAATCGCTACCTGTCAAAGTAAAAGTATTGGCAGCGAACAAAACTGTGTCAAAGTCAGTAGATTTGGAGTTTGTTGCAATGGCGAATGAAAATCAATGTGATGGGTGTATCGCGTTGTGCTGCAGGTATTTTGCACTGCCCATTGATACGCCGGAAGATAAGGGAGATTACGACGATATAAGATGGTTTCTGTGCCATAAAGATATAACGGTGTTCGTCGATAAAGGTGACTGGTACATCAATATAAAGAACAGGTGCAAATACCTTTCTGCGAAGGATAATCGCTGCAGGATATATAAGAAAAGGCCGAGGATTTGCAGGTACTACAGTCACAAGAATTGCGATTTGTCCGAGGGCGAGTATTCCTACAAGCTGCACTTCACCAGCGATAAGCAGATGGAAGAGTATATAAAGACAAAATTCGACAACAACGCAGCAAAGAAGAAGAAAAGCAAAAAGAGAAAGAAAAAGAAATGAAGATACCACCGGTAAAAGGAACGCGAGATTTTTATCCGCCGGATATGGCCCGTCGAAACTGGATAATTGACGGCTGGAAGAAGGTGTCCGTCCGCAACGGCTTCGAGGAATATGATGGGCCGATATTTGAGTATCTAAAGATGTTTCAGATAAAGAGCGGCGATGAAATTGTCGAGCAGCTTTTTTCGCTAAAAGACAGGGGCGGCAGAGACCTCGCGATAAGGCCGGAAATCACCCCTACGCTCGCCCGGATGGTCAACCAGCAAATCAATTCACTGCCCAGGCCGATAAAGTGGTTTTCCGTGCCGAGATTGTGCCGTGCTGAACGACCCCAGAGAGGGCGGTTTCGTGAATTCTTCCAGTGGAATATAGACATAATCGGCGTCGATGACGTGCTCGCCGACGCCGAAGTGATATTCGTTGCCTGCGATTACCTCCAGGAAGCGGGGCTGACGCCAGATGATATTGTAGTGAAGATATCCAGCCGGGAAATGCTGGCAGAGCTTTTGCTTAGCATAGGTATCGCGGAGAGCGAATTGGAACCACTTTATGCGGTGCTGGACAAGCGCAGCAAGCTGCCCAGTGACGCTTTCGAAGAAATGCTGGCGGGACAGGTTGGCGACAAAAATAAGCGTAACAAAATAATTGAGTTGATGGCCGTTGAATCCCTCGAGCAAATCAGCGATTGTTTGCAGCTTAGCGAAAAGGCAAAAGAATCGGTGGAGGAGCTGAAGCGGTTGTTCGAGCTTCTTGAGATTATGGGCGTTGCTGATTTTTGCGTGTTCGATATCGGTATAGTTAGGGGCCTAGCATATTATACGGGCATTGTATTTGAAATCTACGATAAGGCCACCGAGCTTCGAGCTATTGGGGGCGGCGGCAGATATGACGATTTACTCAAACAGTTCGGCGGACCGGCCATAGCTGCTACAGGCTTCGGCATAGGCGATTGTGTCTTAGGGATACTGCTCGAAGAAAAGGGGCTTTTGGACGAGCAGTTAAGTTCGCCTGGGCCGGACTATTTCGTCGCCTTCACCGATAAGCAATTTTTCTCAAAGGCCATCGAGATAGCAGCCAAACTGCGAAGAGCCGGCGTGTCAGCTAATTTCGACTACAAGTCCGCCAATCTCAGCAAACAGCTCAAGCAGGCCTCCGCGCAAAATGTCAAAAAGTGCATAATCATCGGCGAGGAATTGAAAGAAAATAAGCTTGCAGTGAAAGATATGACAACAGGGAAGCAGGAACTTGTTGACTACGATAAATTTCTCGCCCAGTGCGCTGAATAGAAAATGAAAAAGGCGAAAGGTGAGAAAGGACGGCGAACACAATGGGCACTCGTTTTGACATGGTTGCAATATTCGTGAATGACCTTCAGAAGATGGTTGAGTTCTACCGAGATGTTCTTGGAGTCGAGGTCAAAACAATCGGTGAACCTTACGCAGTATTCGAGCACGAGGGCATTGGCTTGGCCATGTTCGAGCGAGCAATCCTGCCCGAATTCTTAGGTCAGGAACCTGCATATCCAAGTGGACTGAACGGGACCTTCGCACTGACGATAGATTTAGCTCGTTTTGAAGACGTGGATGATGAGTTTGCGCGCGTTGTTAAAGCAGGTGCAAAGCCGATTATGGAGCCTAAGGACGTGCCATGGGGACAGCGTTCGTCTATGGTCGCCGACCCAGATGGTAATTTGATAGAAATAGCATCGTGGAACGAGGGAGCAAAAGAAGACTGAATATAACGTACATTTTTCACGCAGTGTGAATCCAAGCCAAAATGAAAAGTTCTTCACCCAACCAGTACGAACGGGCCTTTGAAAATTGGCTGATTGACAATCGTATTCGGTACGTGGAGGTGGATGAAAACAAAAGGGCGGTGTTTGGCCGCTCGAATATTAAGAGCTTCGATTATCTGTTATATCCCCGCAATCAACAGATAATAATTGCTGAGCTAAAGGGGAGGTCGTTCAAGGGAACCAGTTTCGCCAAATTGGCCGGCTTTGAGTGCTGGGTCACAGCCGATGATGTCGATGGACTGGCCGGGTGGCAGCATGTTTTCGGCATGGACCACACCGCCGTTTTTGTTTTTGCCTATCGCATAGAGAACATCGACGTCGATTTTGACGGCAGAGACGTCTATGATTTTGCGCACGATGGATATGTTTTTTTCGCTGTGAGGTTGGATGACTACCGTGCGTTTATGAAACGCCGCAGCCCCAAATGGCAGACCGTAACGCTGCCCGCCGACAAATTCCGCCAATGCGCCGTCCAAATGCAGAACTTATTATTCTGATGAGGAGTAATCGGATGATGTTTAATCGAACCGTTGGAGTTGCGTTTGTGTTTGCTTTAATGGCCTTCACATCACAGAAAGTATATGGCGACGTTAATGATTTGGCTGCCGAAAGTCTCAAGGTCTACAAAAAGGTGGAGGCGATTACTGCTGAAATGAAGGCGGCCACAAGTGACTTGAGTAACCGGCTGAGGGACGTCCGTTACAGGCTTAAGTGGTTTAAGGAACCGGCTTTTGATGACAAAAAGGTAAAATACGACCTCGATAATATTAACCAATATAAAAGGTGGATAGCGACGCGTGAAGCCTATATTGAGTTAGCAAAAATTACCGATGCTAACGAACGTGCCGAACTGCTGGAGAAGTATGACGCAGACAGGAAAAGACTGCTTGCTGAAGAACTGGCAGCCGGACGGCCATTTAGGAAAAAGATAGAACTGCTAAAGGAAGAAGTCAAAGACAAAGAAGCGGCCTTTGACAAAGCTATGAAGTCTTATTGCCTTTTGCCAGGTCAGAACTATCCTGCAGTAGCTGGCACCTCTGCCGTTGCCCTGTATCACGCCGGCAGGCTTACGTACAAATGGCTGGATACTGATAGCAAGCAACTTGCCTTGGCATGGATTACACTTAAAGACAAACCGGTGGTTAAAGAAAATGCGGAGATGCTGGATGGTACTTTTTATGTCAGTGACCATTGGCCTACCAATATCATGGTTTGGGCCGGCTATTTTCGCATCAACTTGGTGCCACAAAAACCGGAATGGCAAGGCAGAGAAAAGATTGCCAAAATCGTCAAGGATTTCATTGACCTCAAAGGATTGGCCAAAATTGATGCATCACGAAACGATAGTACTTTAAATGCCCTGGCTATGGGAAGTTTAGCATGTTCAAAAAAGTATGCTGCCATTGTCAGTGAACGGCGGGAAGCGACGAAGCAATTACTTGCTGGGCGGCTTAAAGTCAAGGCTTTAATTGGTAGGTTAAGAAAGCCGCCGGCTGATAGCGACCAGTTGAAGCGGGACAGGCAGACAATAGTGCGCTATGAGGAGGAGCTTGAGTTAGGCCAGACCCGCCTCGATATCGGCAGAATAACCGACCCAAATAAACGAGCAGCAATGATGCGAAATCTTGAAGCTGAGAGAAAGAAGCTTGATGCTGCGAAGAGAAAAATAGCCAAGCCCTATGATGACAAAATGAAAAAACTTAAAAGTGGGCTTAAGATTAAGGAAGCGGCGTTAAACGAAGCTATGAAGAGATATTGCCTGACAGGGGGTAAAGCTTACCCGGGTGCCACTGAAATATCGATTAAGACGACTTTCTATGAAGGTCGCACCCGTTTCATTTGGAAGGATGCTGATGGTAAATGGTTATGTAGTGCGCTGCTGGAATTGCGTAACAGGCCTGTCATACCCAAAGATGCCCGGATGCTTGATGGTCTTTACTATGTCAGCAGTAGTGCTCTCCACCTGAACTTCATCGAGGTGTGGGTGGGGAATTTTCATATTAGTTTTGGTGTGCAGAAAAAAGAATGGCTAGGAAAAGAAAAAGTCGCCGAAGTTCTCAAACAGTTCGTTGACCTCAAAGGCCTGGCGAAAATCAATGTAACAAGAGAAGTAAAATGCGAATCATAGCCGGGTCAAAACGAGGAATGAAACTGCTCAGCCCCAAGGGTAGAGATAGTCGGCCTATTACCGACCGGGTCAAAGAGTCGCTCTTTAGCGTTCTTTACAAATATGACTTGCCGAAGGATAAAGTCGTGGCTGACTTATTCTGCGGTGTCGGCTCTCTGGGCCTGGAGGCATTGAGCAGGGGGGCTGAGTTTGTTACTTTCGTCGAGCAGGACCCGAAGGTTGTTACGATTTTGAACAGGAATATAGAAAAAGCCGCCTTCGTTAAGGAGTCAAAAGTTATAACTGCCGACGCCTTTAGGATAGGCGCACCTGTAGATTCTGACCGGCACGGGTATGACCTTATTTTTGTTGACCCGCCTTACGCCTGCACAGAAGATGTCCGGGTCGGTTCACCGCTGGGCCGACTGCTGACCTCTGTCTCGGAGCAGGTTGTACCGGAAGGCTTTGTTGTGGTCAGGACCCGCAAACGAACAGAACTGTTGGAACAATACGGCCGCCTTGACGTGATAGAACGGCGTAAGTGGGGCACAATGGCCGTAACAATATTGCAGCGGGCAGGTAAATGACTAACCGACAAGCAGCAATAAAGATAGTCAAGCGATTACGCAGCAATGGCTTTGACGCTCTGTTGGCGGGCGGCTGTGTCCGCGATATGCTGCTTGGCCGGCCCGCCAAAGATTACGATGTCGCGACGAATGCCCATCCCAAAGACGTAATGAAATTGTTCAGACGCACGCTAAAGGTGGGAGCGAAATTCGGCGTTGTCATCGTTTTGCTTGAGAACCGTCGGGTAGAAGTCGCCACATTCCGGACAGAGACCGGCTATGTTGACGGCAGGCACCCCGGCAAGGTGGAATTTGCCGGCGCGGCCGAAGATGCCTCCCGAAGAGACTTTACTATAAACGGAATGTTTTACGACCCGCTGAGAAAAGAGGTAATCGATTATGTCAGCGGCCAAGCAGACCTCAAAAAGAAAGTAGTCCGAACTATTGGTGTCCCGAGAGAGCGGTTCGGCGAAGATTATCTGCGGATGCTGCGGGCCGTGCGATTTGCAACTCAGCTCGGATTCGCAATTGAACCGCGCACCTGGTCGGCGATTTACAGGAAGGCAGCAAATATAACTAAGATAAGCGGCGAACGGATACGTATGGAGCTGGAAGGCATACTCATCAGCCCGAATCGTTCTGCCGGCGTGTCCCTGTTGATTGAGAGCGGATTGGCTGAAGCAATTTTCCCCGCCTTTGTTGGCAAAGAAGCAAGATTGGCGACTAAGCTACTGTTACAGTTGCGAAAGAAAGTTGATTTTGCCCTGGCTCTTGCCTGTTTTTTTGCCGGCTTTGAGACTGACTTTGCGCTCAAGAAATGTGCTATCCTAAAACTTAGCAGAAGTGAAAATAAACATATCAAGTTCCTGTTAACCAATAGGGACAGGCTGCTTGATGACCAGATTTCCTTGGGCCGGTTGAAAATGATACTTGCCGAGCCCTATTTCTGGGACCTGTACGAGCTGCAAAGGGCCATACAAAAAACGAAAGCGGTTGGCAGGAAAGCCCTTGCTCCGCTAATTAAGCTGCGCAAGAGAATAAAGACCCTCGGTGACGTGGAATTACGTCCTAAGCCGCTGCTTAGCGGCCACGACTTGATGCGTTTAGGCGCTGTGCCGGGTCCGTCTCTGGGACAGTTGGCTGAAGAAATGTACATTGCCCAGCTGGAAGGGCAGTTACAAACGAAACGGCAGGCCAAGGAGTGGGTGGAGAAGTGGTTACAAAAACGCAGAATGGTTGAGGGATAATGGTTAAACTTATTCTTGCCCCTAAAGGGTGAAATTCAACATTGTAATGCAGCCTTTTACTCTTTTAATAAAACCGTCCGGTTCAGATTGCAATATTGATTGCAAGTACTGTTTCTATAGGGACAGGGCGCCTGAGCTCGGGCAGGGCAAACAGCGAATGAGCGATGAAGTCCTCGACAGGCTTGTCAAAGATTTTATGCAATTGCGTTTTCCGGTTGTCGGCTTTGCGTGGCAGGGCGGCGAGCCTACTTTGATGGGTCTGGACTTCTATAAAAGGGCGGTGGAACTGCAAAAGAAATATGGCATTGCCGGCCAGCAGGTGAGCAATAAGCTGCAAACCAATGGAATTTTGCTTGACGCCGAGTGGTGCCGGTTCCTGCACGATAATAAGTTTCTTTTAGGCATTAGTATAGACGGCCCGAAGGAATTTCACGATTACTATCGCGTGGACCGTTCCGGCTCAGGCACCTTTGATAAGGTGATGAGGGCTGTCGAAAACTGCAAGGAGTATAAGGTTGAGTTCAATACCCTTGTTTTGCTCAACAACAGAAACGTGGAGCATCCCGATGAGCTGTTTGATTTCTTCATTGGAAATGATATGACGTATTTGCAGTTTATCCCGTGTCTGGAGCGTGACCCTGCCACGGCCAAGGCACCTGTGCCTGCAGTTACCTGCAGCCAGACGCAGGTGCAGGCAGCGGACTTTTCAATTACGCCGCAGCAGTATGGCGAGTTCTTGTGCAGGATGTTTGACCGCTGGTGCAGCTACGGCCCGCAAAAGGTAAACATTCGTCAGTTTGACTCGATAGTGACATATCACGTTTTGGGCAAACACACGATTTGCACCTTCAGTGAGCAGTGTGCGGGTTTTCTCGTTGTCGAGCACACCGGTGACAGCTTTGCCTGTGAGTTTTTTGTAGAACCGAAGTGGCGGCTCGGCAACATATTTGAAACGCCGATAAGGGAACTTGCCGCCAGCGGCAAAAAGCGGGCTTTTGCGCGGGTCAAGCAAAATCTTTGCGACAAGTGCCTTGTCTGCACATACCTTGCCATCTGTCGCGGCGGTTGTGTGAAAGACAGGGTTCGTTTAAGCGGCCAGAGCGCCAACCGCGAAAGCTACTTTTGCGAAGGATATAAGCGTTTCTTCGATTATACAATGCCGAGGTTTACGCAAATAGCGGCCGCTATTAGCGCCGGTTCGGCGACCAGACACACGCGGTCGGCTGATAGAGTCAGGTGGCAAGTCGAAGAGCAGCCGTAAAACGCCGCCGGCTGAACAGCTCATTGAGGTGCGTGACCTCGGCAGCGCTTACACAAGCACATAATGATTGGAAAATAGTAGTAAAGTGGACCGCTCTATGGTACTTTCTTTGGTCAATAGCAATATTGATAGAAGTACTTTTATTATGAACAACGATTTGAATCGACGCGATTTTCTCAAGACCGTGGGTGCAAGTGCTGCTGCGATGGCTGTCACCGGATGCATGAGCAGTGCTTCGCAGGTGGGCGGTGGTTCGCCGGCCGGGAAGCCCAATTTCGTATTTATCCTGATTGACGACCTGGGGTGGAGTGACCTCGGCTGTATGGGCAGTCAGTATTATGAGACGCCGAATATTGACAAACTTGCCGACGAGGGTGTCATCTTCACCAGTGCCTACACCAATGCTCCCAACTGCGCGCCCACGCGTGCCTGTCTTTTGTCCGGCCAATATACACCGCGTCATGGAGTTTATACGGTAGGAAGCTCGGAACGAGGCAAGGCACGTTTGCGAAAGCTGATTCCGATACGCAATAAGACGAAGCTGGCCCCCCAAATTGTGACCATCGCCGAAGCACTTAAACCAGCCGGATATGTCTGTGGGCATTTCGGCAAGTGGCATCTTGGCAAAGGCCCCCAATTTGCGCCTACCAGCCGGGGCTTTGATGTTGAGTTCCAGAGGGACCACGGCAAAGGTCATTTCAACCCTGCGGGTGAATACTTCACCGACCGCGCAACCGACAAGGCGATTGATTTCATAGAGAGACATAAAGACGAACCCTTCTTTGTTTACCTGTCGCATCACGCTGTGCACACACCAATTCAGGCCAAGAAGGAGATAATTGAGAAATACAAAAAGAAACAGTCGCAGACTCCATCTTACCGGGAGGGCAGTGGTGGACAGAAAAATCCTACTTATGCTGCCATGATTGATAGTGTTGATGAGAGCGTAGGCAGGGTCATGGGCAGACTTGATGAGCTCGGTCTCGCGGACAATACCCTTGTGTTCTTCTTCTCCGATAATGGCGGAGTTGTGGGGATAACTTCTATGGAGCCGCTTAGGGGGGGCAAGGGGATGCTGTACGAGGGTGGCGTTCGTGTGCCTCTGGTCGTGCGGTGGCCGGGCGAAATCAAGCCGGGCAGTACATGCGATGTCCCTGTGATGGGCATTGATTTCTATCCGACGATGCTGGAAATCGCAGGTGCACCGAAGCCTTCGGGACAGGTTCTTGATGGTGAGAGTATCGTTCCGCTATTAAGACGCGGCGGAAAGCTGAGGCGCGAAGCTGTCTTCTGGCATTTTCCCGCTTACCTTGAAGCTAACTATGGCTGGAAAGGCACGTGGCGAACGACACCGGCGGGAGCGGTACGGCTGGGGAATTGGAAGTTGATAGAGTATTTTGAAGATGGAACGCTGGAACTCTACAACCTAAAGGATGACATTGGAGAAAAGCACAACCTGGCCCAAGAAATGCCGGCGAAGACTAATCAATTACACGGCTTGCTAAAGAACTGGCGCAAGTCAATCAAGGCCCCTGTTCCA
>Ga0114922_10002512_pt1 | contig 17202 bp, 12 predicted proteins | sample AartaG_FD_100975 | JGI IMG/M metagenome (GOLD analysis project Ga0114922, IMG submission 100975) | Deep subsurface microbial communities from Aarhus Bay to uncover new lineages of life (NeLLi) - Aarhus_00045 metaG | ecosystem: Environmental > Aquatic > Marine > Oceanic > Sediment | place...
ATAATCCTGTGAGGAGAGGATTAGTAAAATCACCCGAGGAGTGGGAGTATTCAAGTTTTGGATTTTATGCTGATAGGAGGCCTGTTGGTTTACCTATCGGAGTTCAGCGTCAGGATGTCGCAAAGCTTCCATCCTGACGCATCAGAAATTTTAGATATGTTATTAAAGAAATTTGCCAATAAATCAGAGAAGCGTGTATGGCACACGTTACGAAGGGTTTTGGACTCTGCGGGGCTTTATACAGCCGCTCAAGTAAGATTAGAAGATATAATTAAACTCGAAGAGGAAGACGCATCAATCAAAGAACGCATGTTTATAAAAGCCGCATCTTTCGACTTCGTCGTGTTTTCAGAAGATACGATTCCTATGTTTGCTGTTGAATTTGATGGCCCCGAACATTGGTTCGATTCCAAACAGATCAGGAGAGATATATTTAAAAATCGAATTTGCGATAAAGCCAAATTGCCATTGCTAAGGATTGATTCGCATTATCTTAAGAAATTCGATCATAAAAATTTGTTAAACTATATCTGCGAACGGATTGTTGCTTATAAGGAGGAAATGCCGAATTTAAAGCAGAAAATGAGGGATTATTTAGAAGGTCTCACGCAGGAGACTGTGGATAGCTATATTAGCGCCGGCGATTTGCCATTTGATCCCACTTTTGAGTTTAATATTCGCCATCCTTTTCTGGAAACATATAATACGGCAAACCGGCTGCATTCGAATTTTGGCATTCGGACGGGATTTGTAAAAATCAATGATTATAGTAGTAATTGCTACGATTATGATGTCCCATTTTTCGGATTAGGAAAAGGGCCATTTTCAGGATATGAGAAGATAACCTACAAATATAAGCTTATTGACCTTAAAACAGGGAATATATTATTGAAGGATAGCATTTCCTTTTCATATCGTTGGGTGTATCCAATCGAGGTTGATTATAATCCCGAAGAAGTCCCTCTTGATTTTTTTATAAGGACGGGAAGAAATCCCATCTCTATGCCACATATACCGGGCGCATTTCTTCCAGAAATAGCTGAAAATTTTTGTAATTATCTAGCTTTAAAGCAAATAGAAATATGGGCGGAGAATAACTTGAAGCGACGAAAGGTTGAAAATCGATAAACAATTGTCGGGTCTTGATGTGTCAGGATGGAAGCTTTGCGACATCCTGACACACTTTGATTAACATGAAGGGACAGAGTTACCGTGTTTCAAATAGAATCGAAAATCGATACCAAAAGCGCTGAGTTCAAGGATGCTGTAACTCACTGGAAAAAAGAAACGGCAGTTCTCAAAGAACGGCTCGAAAAGATTAAAGAGGGCGGGCCGCCTCATGCCCGTGAAAAACATCTCAAAAGAGGCAAGCTGATAACCCGCGACCGTGTGAAAGGCTTATTCGACAAGAATACTCCATTCTTAGAATTCACCACTTTAGCCGCTTATGACATGTATAACAATGAAGCTCCCTCTGCAGGCGTGATTACCGGAATCGGAGTCGTTCATGGCCATGAGGTTGTAGTAGTCGCCAATGATGCCACTGTTAAGGGCGGCACTTACTACCCCATGACTATCAAAAAACATGTCCGGGCGCAGGAAATCGCTTTGGAAAACCATCTGCCCTGTGTTTATTTAGTCGATTCGGGCGGAGTATTCCTTCCACATCAGAAAGATGTCTTTCCGGATGCCGGACATTTCGGCAGTATCTTTTATAACCAGGCAAGGCTATCGGCGGAGGGTATCCCCCAGATAGCTGTGGTTATGGGTTCATGCACCGCCGGCGGTGCTTATGTGCCAGCAATGAGCGATGAGGCGGTTATTGTTCGTAAGCAGGGAACGATTTTTATCGGCGGACCTCCCCTGGTCAAGGCGGCTACCGGCGTCGATGTCACCGACGAGGAACTCGGCGGCGCCGATGTCCATTGCCGTATCTCGGGCGTGGCCGACCATTATGCGTTAAACGACGAACACGCTCTGCAGATTACCCGTAATATTGTTCAAAACCTCGACGCTCCCAGAAAGTTCGATCTGGGCAGAACAGAACCGGTTGATCCCAAATACGATCAAAAAGAGCTATACGGCGTAGTCCCGACTGATATCAGAAAATCTTTCGACATGCGTGAGGTAATAGCTCGTATTGTTGACAACAGCGAATTCCATGAGTTCAAAGAGCTTTATGGTCTGACCCTTATCTGCGGTTTCGCTCGTATCATGGGCTATCCGATAGGGATAATCGGCAATAACGGGGTATTGTTCTCCGAGAGCGCATTAAAAGGCGCTCACTTTATCGAACTCTGCACCAAGCGGAAAATACCTCTGTTGTTTTTGCAGAATGTAACCGGTTTTATTGTTGGCAAGGAATATGAGCACGGCGGCATTGCCCGCGATGGCGCCAAGATGGTTCATGCTGTGGCTAATGCCAAGGTGCCCAGGTTTACTATTATGATCGGCGGTTCCTATGGCGCCGGTAACTATGCCATGTGCGGCCGCGGTTATTATCCGCGGTTTTTGTGGATGTGGCCAAGCTCCCGGATAAGCGTGATGGGCGGCGAACAGGCGGCTGATGTCCTTCTGATGGTGAAAATGAGAGCGCTTGAGGCAAAAGGCAAAACTATGACCAAAGAGGAGCAGAAAGAATTCAGAAGACCCACTCTTGAAAAATACGAGCATGAAGGTTCTCCCTATTTCAGCACTGCCCGTGTCTGGGATGATGGCATCATCGATCCGATAGATACCCGAACTATACTGGGGCTGGCTATTTCTGCCTCGCTGAATGCTGACATACCCGACCAGAATTACGGCGTCTTCAGAATGTAATTATATTCGCAGAGGAATTAAGATGTCTTCAACCAGAGATTACCAGACAATAAAACTAAAGTTTCATGACAGGATCGCTCGGGTGACTTTAAACCGCCCCGAGGTAAGAAACGCTTTCAACGAGACAATGATTTCAGAAATGACCGACGCCTTTAAAACTATCAACAAGCAGGCTAATTTAAGAGTAGTGGTTTTAACCGGCGAGGGCAAGGGGTTCTGTGCCGGCGCCGATCTCAGCTGGATGAAAAGCGTCATCAACTATACCTATGAGGAAAACCTTCAGGATTCGCAAAACCTGGCGGATATGTTCGAGTTGATGTTCAACTGCCCGCTGCCCACTATCGCCCGCGTTAACGGTCCGGCGATAGGCGGCGGTACCGGCATGGTGGCGGTTTGTGATATAGTTATTGCCTCTGAAAAGGCCGCATTCAGTTTAAGCGAGGTTAAACTCGGCCTGGTACCGGCCTGTATCTCGCCCTATGTAATCCGCCGTATGGGCGATAAAAACTGCCGGGAATATTTTCTCACGGGTGAAAGATTAACCGCTGAAAAAGCTCTGGCCGCCGGACTGGTAAACAGGGTCGTTTCCGAGGATAAGCTTGATGAAGTAGTGAACAAGCTGATTGCCCAGTTGACTTCCAGCGGACCGAATGCATTAGCCTGGTGCAAACAGCTTCTGGCAAATGTGCCATCGATACCCGATAAGGAGGTTGGAACATACACAGCGGAAGTCATCACAAAGCTTCGCATGAGCGATGAAGGCCAGGAAGGGATGAAGGCGTTTTTTGAGAAACGAAAGCCAGATTGGTGTAAGGATGATTAATGTTCCGTTAGTTCGTAGTGAAGCGTGAACTGACGGCGACACATCGTCAGGTCACACCCTTACGGGCACGACCTGACGAAACTGTTAAAACCGTTTAAAGGATTCGCATGTTCAATAAAATACTAATCGCCAACCGGGGTGAAATTGCAGTCAGGGTGATGCGTGCCTGCCGCGAGATGGGGATAAAATCCGTAGCTGTATATTCTACTATCGACCGTGACGCTCTTCATGTGCAAACTGCCAATGAAGCGGTTTGTATTGGCGAGGCTCCTCCGGGTGAAAGCTATCTCAACATCGATTCAATAATGGATGCGGTCAGGACAACCGGCGCCGAAGTTATCCATCCGGGTTACGGTTTTTTAGCCGAGAATCATCTTTTCGCCGAGCGATGTGAAAAAGACGGCATCATATTTATCGGTCCCAATTCAAAGGCAATGAAACTGGTGGGCGATAAAATAGCGTCTCGTAAGGTGATCGAAGAGGCGGGCATCCCGTTTATTCCCGGAATGAAAAGCAAAAGTACCAGCGTCGGTAAATGCATAGCTGAAGCGGAAAAAATCGGCTACCCGGTTTTGCTGAAAGCCTCTGCTGGCGGCGGTGGCAAGGGCATGCGTATAGCCAGATCTAAAGAGGAATTAGCGCCTGCCGTTGAGGCCGGTATGCGCGAGTCTCAATCGGCGTTTGGCGATCCCTCTGTTTACTTAGAAAAATTTATCGAACAGCCCCGGCATATCGAATTCCAGGTGCTGGCCGATAACTATGGCAACGCAGTGCATCTTTTCGAAAGAGAATGCTCTATCCAGAGAAGACATCAAAAAATAATTGAGGAAACACCTTCAACCGCATTGAATGATGATCTACGCCGCCGCATGGGTGAAACCGCATTGCAGGTAGTGAAGGTGTCCGGATATACAAACGCCGGCACGGTCGAGATGCTTTTAGATAGGGATATGAATTATTATTTCCTCGAGGTCAACGCCCGTCTGCAGGTTGAGCACCCGGTTACTGAGGTGGTTATAGGCATTGACCTGGTGCATGCTCAGATTCGTATTGCCGCCGGAGAAAAGATGTGGCTTAAGCAGGATAGTATTAAACAGAACGGTCATGCAATCGAATGCCGAATTTACGCCGAAGACCCGGAGAATAATTTTCTGCCATCCGCTGGAAAAATTCTGTTTATGAAAGAGCCATCAGGCCCTGGAATCCGTCACGACTGCGGCGTTTATTCAGGGTATGAAGTTTCCGTGTTTTATGATCCGATACTTTCGAAACTTATAACCTGGGCGCCATCAAGAGAAATCTGCTGTAAACGAATGGCGGCGGCCCTGGCAGATTTCCCATTACTGGGAATTAAAACCGACATAGAGTTTTTACGTGAAGCTGTCAGTCATCCTGAATTTGCAGCCGGAAATACTTTTACGGACTTCATCAGCGCAAATATGCCATCCTGGGCGCCCTCTGCCGATGACAACATATTAAACAATGCATTAATTGCGGCATCTGTATATTCAAAGTATGCCAGGAAAAGTCCATCATTCTCAAAATCGACTGCTGAGTTGCCCACGCCCTGGCAGGAAATAGGCGACTGGCAAATAGCCGGCGGCAGTGGCTGAAGTTATGTACAAAATGGAGTAAAACAATGGAGCAGGAATTTACATACCAGGAAAAAATCCATACCGTGAAACTTGACGCGGATAATGAAGAATCTCCAAAAGCCGACAGCTTTAAAGCCTCTATCGAAGATAAACAGTTTAAGTTTAACGTCTCAAGAATTTCAGATAATTGCTTCTCGATTATCCTTGACGGCAAAAGCCGGATAGTCTATGCCGCCGAATCAGAGGATAATGTTTTTGTTCATCTTGACGGCAGAGTCATTAAGCTTGCTAAAGCCGATAACGACCAGAAAAAGTTCGCCGGTGACAGCCTTGCGTTTGGCGTCAAGGATGAGATATCCACACCTATGCCGGGAAAGGTTGTCAAAGTTCTGGTAGCCGAAGGCGAAAAGGTGGAAGCGGGTCAGTCGCTGGTAATAGTCGAATCGATGAAGATGGAAAATGATATTAAATCACCTACCAATGGTTCTGTGAAATCGATTCATTTTAAAGCCGGGGAACTGGTAGAACCAGGTCAGCCTATAATAAAGCTTGAACCGGAGGACTGATATTTTTGCCTGAATATTATATTACACACAGATTTGTATATGATAGTCCTCATAATTTTGTGCTGTCGGAAGTTACTTCCGCCAGCTTTGGCAGAGGAATCCGCCTATAGCGGATGCCAGCACATGCTAAGATTTGTGAATAATGCGAGCTTATGATAAAAATGCTTAACGGAGTAACTTTTTTAAATTTTATTCGTATTATTACTATTAAATGTTAAAAAACGATGGAGGTAAAATGAAAAAACTGACACTGACTGTCTGTATGGCGCTCATGCTGCTGTTTACAGTCAATGGATTCGCTGACAGGATTGGCGATATCTTAAGCGAAGCCGACACCTGGATAATCTCTGACACCACCAGGGTAATGGCCTATATCGACAGCTGTACCAGCGTAGTTGATGACCGGCTGCGAAATTCGCCCTACTGGGAGGACACTTATAGAGACCTCTCGTTCGTGCTGGGCATAGACTATACCGGATCGGCACAAATTGACAATACCGGCCGAATCTATTTCCAGATGAGAATAACCGGCGAAACCGGCCACCTGTTTTATATCGACAAACCGATGGGCTGGCCGATCCAGATGTCACCTAACAACTGGGCTAAGGAGGGGTATACTATCTGGAGCTATGACGTTCATCCCTCAGGGGATTATCTTCTAGTGCTGGTCATGCGCTATGGGAGCGAGAGGCATGATATTTGGAAATTCAATCGTGATGGCAGTTTCGAACCGCTTTTAGTTAATCCCGAAGTTCGGTATTCTAATACAGTATTCAAAAACAAAGATGAGTTTTTCCTTTCGATTGACGATCTGCAGAATCAATATTTCTGCAAATACACAATTTCATCCGGCAAACTTGATACGCTTTACCAGGATGAGGAGTGGTCCGGTATTTATGATTACGAAGATGGCCACCTTCTTTGCGGCAGATTCTTTTCATTTTCCGAAAGTCAGCTGTTCACGCTTGATGAAAGCACTCTGAAAGCAGATAATCTCACCATACGCGGAAGTTTCGATAATGCATATTTCAGCGGTGATGGCCGGGTCATATTTACAACCGACGCAAAGTCCAAGGCTGACGAATTTAATAAACTGGTTTATGTGAAGCTCGATAAGGCAAAAAAGGAACAGGAAAAAACCGATCCTGATTCAATCTACCAGGGGCTGGGGCAAAGAGATATGAAAATAATACTCGATCCGAAAATGGAAAATGCCGGGTTCGAATATATTAAAAAAGATAAAATCATAATCATGACTTTAAATAAGGATGGATATTCCGAACTGGCAGCTCTCAATCTTAAGGGCAAAAAGATTGACTTACCGCAAATGCAGGTAGGCGTTCTATCAGGCGACGGTCCTTATGATGAAAATGGGTTTGTCAACGAAAACGGCGAGTTCGTTTTCGGTTTCAGCTCCCCGAATACTCCGCCATCGATATACTATTTCAAGCTTGACGACAAGGAAATAACAACCCTGGCCACCGTTTCCACGTTTGGTTTCGATTTTTCCGACGTGAGCGTCGAGGTTATCCGTTATCCCTCCAAAGATGGCACCATGATACCGGCATTGCTTTATGCCCCATCGGATGTTAAAAAAGACGGCAATAATCCCGCTATTGTCCAGTATCATGGGGGACCACCCCGTCAGTGGCGGCCATATTTTCAAAGGAACTTAGCCTTTGCGCTGTCGAAAGGAATAATCGTACTTCGTCCTAATGTCAGGGGCTCATCCGGTTATGGTACTGGCTGGGAAAAAGCCGATAACCAGGAAAAACGTTACGATGCGCTGGGTGATGCTGAAGCCGCCTTAGATTACCTTATAAAAGAAGGCTATTCCAAGCCGGAACGAATCGGTATCCAGGGCGGTTCGTATGGCGGTTATACCGTTAACTACCTGTCGGTGACTGCACCCGAAAAATTTGCCTGTGCCGTAAGCGAAGTCGGTGTGGCCGACCATGACTACAGTCAAACTCATGGCGACATCAGCGGCCAGCGGATATGGGAACTGGAATTCGGTAAAATCGGCAGCGACCTGTCTCATGATTTATCGCCGATTTTTAAGTCTGAAAACATTCAAAAGCCGATACTTTTGACCAGCGGTTTCTACGATCCCCGGGTTTTTGCCGGCGATCCGCGGCGTTTTGGGTATCTTCTTTCAAAACTCGGCAAAGATGTGCTCTACCTTGAAAGTGTCGAATCGGGTCATGGTGCCACAACCAAAGAGCAAATAATAACTGATTTAACCCGTTACTATGTCTATTTCATGGATCATATTTTCAAGTAAGCCGCAAGCTGCAAGCGATAAGCTAATACAGGGGTTCAAATATATTGGACCCCTGTTTGCATAGTGGGCGACAGACGTCCTCAGACTATATTAAAAGCCATTTTTGTGCGGCTTTTTTGTGCTGTCGGAAATTACTTCCAATAGCTCTGGCAGAAGAGGAAGAGGCTGTCCCAAAGGTCCATATCAGGGGCGTATAGCGATATCCATACGGATCTGTAGGACGCCCCTACGCGTTGAGTTACAATAAGTTGCTTGTTATTTCTGATTACTTAACTGCAAAATCTGGGTTAAAAGGTTTTACCTGTCAAAGAGCGCCAGTATCTTGTCAATCTCAATCCAGGAATCGACGACTAAATCAGCGCCGGCGGCTTTCAAGTCGTCTGCATCGAAAGCGCCGCCTTTTGCCGAAACAGCTACAGACATGATTCCGTTGTTTCGGGCAGCTTCCATATCGCTTGGAGTATCGCCAAAGTGGCAAGCCTTGAAGCCGTCCCTATGGTTTGATCTTTTCAGCGCCGATGTTATAATGCCGCTTCGGCTATCATCATCCTCACCGAAACCGCCGAAGGTGAAATAGCGATCGAGATCAACGCCCTTAAGCTTCCACCAGGCGAACTCCTCAAAATTGCCGGTAGCCAATCCCAAATCAATTTTCCGGTCTTGAAGTGCGTCCAAAAGCTCAATTACTCCCGGAAGAATGATATAGTCATCGTTGGCTTTCCTGTTTTTGTTATCATGAAAATAGCTTAATATTTCTCCGATTAAGCAATCAATCTTATCATCCACAACAACCTTATCGATGTTAAGCTTGTACAGAACATTGCGCAGGATTACCCTGTCGGTCATTCCGTACATCTCTTTTCCAAGGTAGTCGACATAGTTAATATTGCAAATCGAAAAGACCTTGCTGATTGAATGGTTTATAGCGTCCATCTTAAGAGTCGATCTCAACCCCGGATTTCGTCTAATAAGAGTTCCGTCTAAATCAAACGTTGCTGTTTTAACAGTCATATTTTGTATATAAAAACAAATAAGCTATTTGTCAAAGCTTTATGGCGCTATCTGACAATTGCATGAGACCAAAAGTAATATGGAACTTATCATTTTGCTGAAAATCTTGAAATTTTCTCAGGAACAATTTGCAGTTATAGGCTGTATAAAATAATGTTCGCAATAACCAATAACCCTTAGCTGTTACCGAAAAAGGTAACAAAAAGTTAAAACATCTCACCAATATGACTGTGCTTAGACCGCATCGCCAGAAAGGGCGGTGCGGTTTAACTTTATATGTCACAACCCGATAAGACATATATACATAATAAGCTGACAGGTATTTAATAAATATCGCAGGTTTTTTGCCGATAATTTAATATTGGGTTAGTCTATGACTGAAGAAAAGAAAAAAACCAGCCGGCATGCCGAATTTATCAAAGCCGTTGTCTTAATATTATTAATCGGCATTGCGTTACGTGTTTTCGTACTGTTCCCTCACAAACTTGACAATACTCACATGGAAAACTCGCTGTATGAAGGTGATTTTTTAATGGCTTCACAATTGTCATACAAATTCGGTGAACCGCAAACCGGCGATATAATCGTGTTTGAGCATCCCTTTAAGTTTGGGGAATTGAGAGTGGGGCGGGTAATAGCCGTTTCTGGACAAACTGTTGAGATTTTAAACAAATTGGTATATATAGATAACGAACCATTTACAGATTTCGAAAACATAAAGCATGCTGACTTCAGTATAATATCCGAGGACTATTCCAACCGTGATTACAGCCAGCCTACTACAGTTCCAACCGGAGCGGTTTATGTTCTGTGCGATAACCGTGACATTGCCGAGGATTCACGTAATTTCGGTACTGTAAATATCGAAAACATCAAGGGAAAAGGGGGTTTCGTTTACTGGTCGTGGAAATCCGATCCAAAGGCTCCCCGGTGGGAAAGCCCGTACATTACGCCCGCTATAAAAATCCTGTTTTACAACCTGATTCATTTCCCATCGCGAATTGGCTGGGGTCGTATTGGCGCCTCAGTAAATTAACCGCCGGATTAAACCTAAATCCTGCAATTAAATATTACTGCTATTGGCTATTATTGTGCTGTCGGAAGTTACTTCCGACAGTGAAGAATCCGCCTATGGCGGATGCCAGCACATGTTAAGATTTGTGAATAATGCTGGTTAGATATAATAAGTAACTTATTGCCTTCTTGTTACCAAACCCTGTTTGGTAACACAATGACAATCGAAACTCTGTTTCGAATAAAATTACACCGGCAAGGTATCAATTTAGATAATTGAATGAACATGCGGAATATTGAAACAGAGTTTCAGAAATCAGTACATTCCCAAACAGAGTTTGGGAACGAGATTGAATAACTTATTATAGCTCTGTGCATAGGGCGTATTGCGACATCCGTAGGATCTGTAGGACGCCTCTACTTTGCTTTCCTGTCAAGTTCTTTTCTTACGGCCGAGGCAATTGTTTTAAGAGTGAGGGGTTTTCTGATAAAGGTTGCGGCTCCGAGCTTTAACGCCATCTCGGCTCTTTCAGATTCGGCAAATCCCGACACGATAATTGCCTTTTGTGAAGGACTGATTTTTAGAGCCTTCCGATAAGTTTCGGCTCCGTCTATTCCCTCGGGCATGATCATATCCAGGATCAGCAAATCCTGCGGGTTTTCCTTTATAAACTCAATCGCTTTCTCGCCGCTGCTTACAGCGTTTGCCCGGTAGCCCAGCTTCAACAAGAGCTTAACCGTAACGTCCTGTTGTACCTGGTCATCATCGACAACAAGGATGCTTTCGGAGCCGCCTACGATTTCATCGGTAATATCTGTTTCGATTGCCTCCCGGGTGATTGGGAAATATATATAAAAAGCTGTCCCTTTGCCCACAGTACTCTCCAGGTCGATATAGCCATTATGGTCTTCAACAACCGCATGGGCAACACTTAATCCCAGTCCTGAGCCCCTTCTCTTGTCGGTGGTCTTGGTGGTAAAGAACGGATCAAATATCCTTGGTTTTATATTTTCTGGAATTCCACAACCGGTGTCAGATATAGTTAGTTTTACATATTCTCCTTTAGGAACGCGGCCGAACTGAACCGAGTTCATATCGGCATAGTAGTTTTCGGTTTTAATAGCAAGTTGGCCGATGTTTTGCGTGGCATCACAAGCATTAGTAATGATGTTTGCGACTACTCTGTATATCTGAGAAGCGCCGCCCTTGATGTTTAACAGATTTTTATCAAGATTAGTTTCAACAACCAGGGTATCGGGTAAAGGTTTAAGCCGGTTAACAACCTGAATGATTACCTGGTTTAAATTAAGGGGCTCCTGGTTGTAATGACCCCGTCGGCCTAACGTGAGAAGCTGCTGGTTGATATCGGCAATCTGATCGGCGGCTGTTTCCATATCGTTTAAAAAAGGTATAGCCTTATGATCATCCGGAAGACTTTCTCTTATAAAATCAGGGTAGGCGACAAGCGGTCCCAGAAGGTTGTTGAAATCATGAGCGACCTGCCCGGCTATTCTGCCGGCGGTTTCCAGTCGTTGTGCGCGGGAAATGAACTCCTGCATTCTTCGGGTCTCGGTGACATCCCTGAAAACCAGCACTACTCCTATAACCTCGCCGGTCTTGATGCGGATGGGAGCTCCGCTGTCGGCGATAAACCTCTCAATACCGTCCCTGCTGATAAGAACCGTATGGTTGGCCAATCCTATAATCAGGCCTTTTTCAATTACTTTTTCGACCGGATTTTCGCAGGGGTGTCGGGTCATTTCGTTGATTATATGGAAAACCCGGGAGACAGGTTTACCTTTGGCTTCTTCCTCGTTCCAGCCTGTAAGATTTTCAGCAATTCTGTTCATTAAGATTAAATTCCCCTTTATATCAGCAGTGATAACACCATCGCCGATTGAGCGCAGGGTTACTGCCAGGCGTTCAGATTCGGCAGCCAGCGCTTCCTCCGCCTGTCTTCGCTCAGTGATATCTTCTCCTGAACTGAAACAACCAATTATTTTACCGCTGTCATCTTTTAGCAATGTATTGTACCAGGCAATAATTCGCTCATCGCCATTTTTAGTCACTATAGGATTTTCATAATATTCAACCGGTTCAATTTCGCCTTTGATTAACTGTGAAAATACTGCCTTTACATCATCTCTAAGCCGTTCCGGGATACAGAGATCAAACCAGTTTTTGCCAAGAATCTCATTTTCAGAATAGCCCGTAACTGCACAACCTTTTTTATTTATATTTATGATTTTATGATTAGAATCAATAGCTATAAGAAAAACTTTTGCAACATCAAAATATCTCTGAGCGGTTTCTTTCTCCTTTCGCAGCGCCTGTTCCGCCTGCCTGCGCTCAGTAATATCGTGGAAAACAAGAACAACGCCCAAGACGTTGCTTTTATCATCAATAATTGGCGCGCCGCTGTCATCAATCGGTATTCTCGAACCATCTTTTGAAATTAAAACAGTATGGTTTGCCAGTCCGACAACAATACCTTCACGGAGTACTCTTTCAATGGGATTTTCGGCGGGTATGCCTATTTCTTCGTTAATGATATTGAATATATCGTTTATGGATCTCCCAATCGCTTCCTTTTGTTTCCAGCCGGTTAAGGCTTCGGCTACAGGGTTTATGAATGTCACATGACCCTTAATATCAGTGGCAATTACCGCATCGCCGATGCTTTTAAGAGTTATAGACAGCCATTTTTCGTTCTCCCTGAGCAACTTTCCTATCTTTTCAATCCGACTGCTCAATAATGCCACGACAGAAGCGATAATCACGAACATTAAAGATCGAAAATAATCATTCACTGTCATCACTTCCACTCTCAGGAAATGGTGGCCGAGAATAAGGATAATTGCCAGGAATACAGCCACCAAGACGCCTTTTTTCTTCCACCATATTGAGGCCAATATAATTGGAACATAAAGGAGGTGAGTAAAAACCGCACAAATGCCGATTACCACATGGAAATAATATGTCAGGATAATAGCGCCTGCCAGGAGAACGGCCATAGATATAATTTTAGCGCTTTCTCCAAGTCCTTTAAATTTTATTTGACTCACATAACACCATCGCTATAGTCAAATTTGCTGAAAAAATTATTCCTTTTTCTAATATTTGTATTTATTCCTCGTAATCTCATTTGCGTCAGCGCCTGCCCGCGCTGAAATCCTTTTAGACTTAAATTACCCATTTTATACGCTTCATGAATAATACTCAATTCGGGACAAAGAAAATATCCCCGTTTTCTGCAAAAAATAATGTTTAATTATAACATAAATATTCCATTCCGCCACCTTTTTTTAACATTTTTTGTAAAGTGGGTAATATCAAGATTTGTATTTATGCTTCTTTCATTGGGTATAAAGCTATGGGACGCAATCCAGTATTTTTTCAAGCCATATGGCTGTACCCGACAGCAATTGGTCTTAGCCCGCATTATTCACAAATCTTTGTGCTGTCGACTCTCTCTACGAGCCATATGGCCATAGTCGACAGCTTTTTTCTGCAAGCCATTGTGTCGACCGCAGGCAGGCTGTGCCAAAATATTGTTTTAGCTAAAATCGTGTTCTTGTTATTTAGGTGTTAGATTGCTTCGCCTGCGGCTCGCAATGACTTACATGAATAGTCATTACGAGGAGTCCGCCGTGGCGGACGACGAAGTAATCTCTCATGACTTTTGACACAGCCTCCAGAGGGTCGATACCACAGATAATCTTAACATGTGCTGGCCTCCGCCATAGGCGGATTCAGTCTGTGCCAAAAGTCCATATCAGGTGCTGCGGGAATCACGCCAGTCGGTTAGACGGCTCATACGAGGTCTCCGATAGTTCCCGCAGTACCAGGGATAGGCTTTTGCAAGAAGCTCATCAATAAAAAAAAAGCCCTTTGCTTTCCGATAAAATGGTGATAATTTTCAGGATCGGAATGATATTAATTAAATTCATTGATAATATCATGAAAGACATATAATTTATTTGTAAACATCCAATTTATATTGTTAAATTACTATAAATTTCAAACGCCTTAGATAGTCATTGCAATTATAACGGCATACTGCAAATCAAGTTACCGACCGATGAAACACTATTATTAAACGGAATGATTCTTGTATGATTTCATTTTTGCCATGAAATTGATACTGTTCAAAGGGAGAATAAAATTTAAACGATGATTAGGAGCCTAAATCTATATTTATACAATCTAAGGAGATGACTGTGGATAATACGATTTTAATACTGGCAATAGTAGCCACAACTCCTTTTGCCTGTGCGCTTGTCGCAAAAAACAAGAACAAGAGTACAGTTGGTTGGTTCTGTTGGGGGATAATATTCGGGTTATTTGCTCTCGCTGTAGTTTTATTACTGCCGAGCGAATAATTTTATAAGCGACTGTTAAGGAAAGGAGCAGCAATGATTACTTCAAGGACAATAGCGACAGTATGTTTAGTTGGGATTGTGATTTTTACTGGCATATGGCTGGTATTCACCCAGCATTATGAAAAAAGTAAAGTTGAAGAAACAGCGGCATTCGAAGAGCGCAACAGTGGCCTGGATGAGGCAACCAGGAGAGAACTGATCAGACAAGATGAATCGCGTTTAAATTTAGAGACTGCTTCTTCTACAGCGGGCTTTAAAAAAGGCAGTTTGCTGGAAAACCTCTATAAATACCATGAAATTAGGAAAATAATAGAGGGCACCTGGAAAGTGGAAAAATCCTCCAATCGAAGTAAAATTGTTAAAGCAAGGTTCGAGGGCAAGAACTACTATCTTTATAGTATGAATGTTTCCGGCAAAGAGGAAATTACCGAGAGTGGCCGCTATCAGGTCAATTCCGAATTCATTTCTCTTAACCCGTCGGCAGGTAATAAGGCGCCAAAACACGTGAAGCTTATTGATAGAAGATATTTCGTTATGTTTGACTTTTACAGCGGCGATGAACTGGAGTTTATGAAAACGTCATAGGCAGCAGATGATAAAGTTGAAATGAAAACATATCAATTTCTAACCCGGATTGTTCATAAATTTCTGACTTGAAACAGGCGGTCGGCACGCAGTGTCCATTGGATTTATCGGGCCGCAACCCTGTCGGGGGAAAAGTCCTACGGATCTGTAGGACCCCCGACTTACAACTGTTCATATCAAAACGCTGGAGCGATAATACAATAAGAAACCGCTATTGGCGCTCTATTTTTTCCCTGAAGAGATTTCGTTCAAGCGTCAATATTGCCTGGTTGGTTAACGATATCATCGAGCGAAAAGCCTCGACATCAATTGGCGTTTCACGATTTGGCGCATCGACGAAAATGGCAAATTGCGGTTTATCTAAAACATTAATGGGGATGACTGCAAAAGCCAGAGGTTCGAGGCGTTCGGTTTCATCTTCTGTAACTAAGTATTCATAATCCTTGCTGTCTTCTCCGTCGATTAACAAGGCCTTGCCGTTATTGTAAAGATATCTGAATATGCCATTTTTAATTGAAAAACTAAGGGCCTGAACAAACTCTTGTGATTCAACGCCAAAACCAACCTGGCCGGTGTAACTTTCCCACTTTGCACTGTATTCAAATAACAAAACCCGCCCCATCTGCATGCCCCGGAAAATCGCCTCACAAATAATCTGAAGAATTTCATCGTTCGATTTCGCTTCCATAAGAGCCTCAGTGGCGTTTTGCATGAACGACAACTGCATCTCTTTGTAATTCAATTGCTTGCGAATGCCGGACTCCTCCATTTCCGGGAGGTCGAGTTTGGCAAGTTCCCGTTCGATATCGATCTCCATGTCTCGGGCAATATCGTCCACCTGACGACGGCATTCAATGAGAAGTTCCACCATGCTCTCCTCTGATATATCGATTAAACAACGAGCCTGCTCGATCAGTACGGAATACTCCTCGGAAAGCGGAGATGTTTTGCCCATTACATGATTATATAGATTATCTGCAAGATAAACCATATCTACCAATATATTTGGAGACTTTACATTTGGCTTTTTGTTTACACGATGATGTTCGGCAATTGTTTTTATAAGATTCTGAGGCAGGTTCCATTTTTTTGCTATATATTCACCCGCCCTCATATGATTAGCGCCCACAACAATCTGCTCTATCTTGTAACAGTCCTGACCTGACGTTTTCATTTTTAGAACTTCCTCATATCTTGCCGGAAATGCTCCAGCCAAAATCGGTTGACCAATATCATGCATAAAACCGGCTATAAAAGCCACTTCAATCAGTTTGCTTTGGTTTGTCCGGTTAGCCAGGAACTTGGCTATAATTCCACAGGCCATTGAACGAAGCCAGAACGCTATTATATCAAACTTTGCCTTTCTGGTAAGTTTGTTTATAACCTCATAAACCGACATGGAAATAGCGATATTGTGTATGGCGCGAAATCCCATCAGTACTATCGCATGCGTAACAGTACTGATTCTCCCCGAGTAGCTCGCATAATAAACCGAGTTGGCCATTCGCAGAACACGGCTGGTCAATTGATGGTCAGATAAGATACAATTGGCCAGGTCTGCGGCTGAAGCTTTAGGGCTTTCCGAAATTTGCTTAATCTTGATAATATTCTGAGGCAACGACGGCAAATCGGCAAATTGCGCTAGTTTTTGTTCTAATTCTTTATCAGTAATAACAACCATGTTCTAATTGAAATTTAATTTAAAGCTTCATTCTTGCTGTTAACAGGCTTTGATATTCTCGATCATATTATTTTAAAATTTATCATCTTATTTACTGACTGTTAATTACAGATATTAACAACAGGTCAACTAATAATAACCCCTCATCATCGAGTCTAATCAACCGGTTCGGTTACTTTACATTTATCGGTAAACTCGAATGAATTATTAACTCAACTTAGATTTGATATTGAAACCTATAAATAACGTTGTAATTGCGAATAACCGCTGAAATAACCCGCTTTATTTCTCACCGAACCGCTATATTCAATTACCCTGCTTTATTCATAAATCAGTAATATTATTTTCAAAACAGTTTCAAAGTGAAGAGACAGCAATATATTAATAGTAACTGTACAGAAGTTATTAAAAATACATAGTGTTTTCATGCTGTCCTGCAT
>Ga0114922_10002513_pt1 | contig 17197 bp, 12 predicted proteins | sample AartaG_FD_100975 | JGI IMG/M metagenome (GOLD analysis project Ga0114922, IMG submission 100975) | Deep subsurface microbial communities from Aarhus Bay to uncover new lineages of life (NeLLi) - Aarhus_00045 metaG | ecosystem: Environmental > Aquatic > Marine > Oceanic > Sediment | place...
ATTGTTCACGGACAGTACGACAGGGCTCTGCTCGTAATGCAGACGGCATTCGGGATGGCCAGACACCTGGGGCAGTCGCCTACCGGTATCCAGGTCCTGGTTGGAACGGCGATTGGCGCGTTAATGTGTAAAGAAGTTGAACTGTTCATACAGGGCAAAGACTCGCCGAACCTGTACCGGGCCTTGGCCAATCTGCCGAGGCCGTTTGCAGACGTGAAAAATATAATAGAGATCGAGAGAGCAAATCTAAAAAATTATAACTTTCTTGTCCGAAGACAGTTTGAAAAACAATTAAAGCCTGCTCATGACAGAATGCTATTCATAGCAAAGAGATTGCAGAACAACTTGAATGCGATGCAGTGTGTGGAGGCAATACGCAGTTATGCAGCCACACACAACGGACAACTGCCGGAGAAGCTAAGTGACATAAGCGACCTCGAACTTCCGATGGATGTTATGAATGACAAGGCCTTCGGGTACAACCGCACTGCCACGGGGGCTGTCTTGCAGTCGCAGATACCGGAGGGAGGAGATGTGGTTGATATAGTTCGCTATCAGATTGTCCTGAAGAAGTAGTTAGGAACCGGTGAAGCCGTTACAGGATGCCATTTGAGACACACCAACAAGGAAAAGGAATTTTTTTATTTTTTTGTAACGCGAAAGACCACTGAGCGTCTATAATATTAAATAGATGAACAGCGGGACAGGTACGAAAAAATGATATTCGCTCAGAGTGCAAAATACAAATTAGTAAATCTACTTATCGCCACTTCGCTTCTGTGGATGACAGCAGTATGCCTGTCCCAGGTGCGGGAGACTAATAAGCAGGACCCGACCACAGGAGAACTAAAACTCGAGGGAAAATCTATCCAGCGTCTGATCCTGCGACGAGAGGACAACAATGAGAGGGAGGAATTTCGCCGGCCGGAGCAAATCATAAAGCTGCCGACAGGCAAATACTATCTGCATGAGGTTCATCTCGAAGGTGGATACATCTGTTATGCGTCGAAAGGTCCAAAGCGTCACCTGGCAAGTGTTACCTCGGATGAACCGGCGACTCTGAAGATAGGTGCGCCCTTGAAGCAGACCATCAAAGTAAACCGGCAAGGACGCAATTTAGTAATGAATTATGAATTACTCGGAGTGGGCGGGGAAAAATATAGCAGTTCAGACAGAAGCAAACCACCGACATTTACTGTCTATAAAGGAGATAAAGAAATCGCCTCAGACAAGTTCGAGTATGGCTGAGGCGGCACATGCCAGTACTCGTGGCGAGTACCCTTAACGACGTTTGGCCAGCTAATGATTGTGCCTTCTGCAGACCTTGGCGATGCGGAACCGCAAAAGGGCGAGGCGGTAAACTTTGATTGGAAGTGGTCATACTCTGCACCTGGATTTGTTATTTGGCTGGCGTTAATCCTCGCAATTGTGCTTCCTAAAGCAAACCGTGATTCGCGTATTCTGTTGATCTTCGTCCCTCTCGTGATTGTGAATCTGCTCTGGCTGGTGTTCAAAAAAGCCTCAGGCATGCCTTCCTCATCTGCATCTCAGTTCGATACAGTATTTCACTCTATAGCTGTGGGCATAGCGGTATTGTGGCTGGTCGTGAACTATTTTGAGAGGTTTAGGGGTTTTGTCCGATTTTTACTGTCTTTTGGGATTATAGTGGCAGTTGCATATTTAGGCACTTTATCCTACTCCACGGAATTTTCGAATGAGGTGGTTCTCTTTCTGGCTCTCTTTGCTTTCCTGGCTATTACGATCCTTGGCGCAACAACTATAGCAGGCAAGCTGTGCAAATGGAAGTACCGTCCTTTGTGCTTTATGCTGTGGCTGGCCCTGTGGACACTTCTCGGCAGTTTGTGTACCACGTTCGGATTCTTCATTGTTGGCACTTTCATCATGTCTTCGGGGCCAGGACCTGATATCCTTGAGGCGATGTTAATGCTTACCTTAGTTGGACTGATTTTTGGGCTGTGTTTGTATGTGTTCAATTTGCCTTTCATGATTTTGGGATTTACGAATCCATTTTTCCGTGAGAGATTTTGTGCCTGTTTGTGTCCCAAGTCGATGCCGACAACTGCTGCGCATTCTAATGCCAACCTATCCTCTAAGCAGCAAAGTCCACACCAAGAAATATCTGAAGACGGTGGTTCTGTCTCAGAAACGCTGATACAGTAAATACTTACATAAAAAATTAATAAAAGCACAAAAAAATTGTAACTTTTCCCATAAATCAAAGTCTAATCTTATATCGCGAGTTTACAATGGGCTTTCAGTTTGACCAAATAATTAACCTTATTTGGAGGTTCTGAAAAATGGGAACTAAAACCTATATTTGTCTCGCCGTGGCAATCACCCTGCTTTTACTTACTCCACCGGCCCAAGCACAGGATGAGCAATGGCTGCAATATCACTCAGAACGCGAAGCACAGCGAATAGTCAGTGATATGGGAACGTCAACCCCGGAAGTCACATCTGACAAGCCAACGAATATTCAGTTTCCTGATTTTATATGCGACGAACCATTTTTTGCCTTCTGGCCTAGTCCTATGGTTACCCCCGGCGGCCTATGGATGGCTTTTGACCGTCAGAACAAAACCGGCCAACCTTATGATTTAATTTATATCGACTCGAACGCAAATAGTAATCTTACCGACGAATCTGCCGTAAAATCTTACGAACTTGACTACCGCGACAGCCGCCGAACTAAATTCGGGCCGATAAAGGTGATTTTCGAAGGTGAAGACGGCCCGATTACTTACCACCTGAACATTGAGTTTTATAACTATAGCGGCCGACGATATCTGTATATAAGATCAGCAGGCTGGTATGAGGGAACAATTGACTTAGCAGGCACAAAAAAGCACTGCGTCCTAATCGACTACAATGTAAACGGGACATTTAATGATAAATCGCTTAACGCCGCCGAGTGCGACCGTATTCGAATCGGCAAAAAAGGCGATCAAGACACTCGATATGTCGGCAACTTCATTGAGATCGACGATGCGCTGTACCGGCCGGAAATTGCTCGGGATGGCGCCTGCATAAAACTCATCAAGGCCGAGGACGTAAAATTTGGAAATATTCGACTGCCGCAGACTATTACGGAGTTTTCAGCAGGAGGTGAGAACGGATTATTTAAGCTTAAACTGGAAAATGGCTCCGGCCCGCTGCCGGTCGGGAGATATCGTATCAATCAGTGGGCTCTCGAACACGAAGACGAAAAGGGCAAAAAATGGAAGCTGCAAGGCAGTGGGACCTCTCAGAAAGGTGACTTCGAAATTTTCGCCGACAAAGAAACCGGGCTTTCGATTGGTGAGCCGATAGTATCCAGGCTGGAGGTAAACAAAAAGGATTCAGGATACTCATTTAGCCAGAATCTTGGAGGGCGGCTCGACGAGCATATCGAATTGATCCGTAATGGTAGCCAACCGCCGGCCCCAAAACTGCATATTAAAAGCAAAGACGGCTCATACGAGAGAACCTTTAGCTTCGAATATGGCTGAGGCGGCACCTGTTCGCTCTCGTGGCGAGAGCCAAAAAATGTAAAAGGACCATTTATAGCAACCGTGGATATCGGCGCTCCTTTTAAAGTTCAAAGTGAACCATACACTATAACAATATCAACTAAAATCTCAACAGCATTACACACACTCATCGCCCGGTGGAAGCTGGATGAGACCGAAGGCAGCAGCGCCGCTGATTCGTCCGGCAATAACCTTATCGGCACGCTCGTTGGTGACCCCCAGTGGCTGTCGTCAGGCGGAAAATTCGGCGGGGCATTGAAGCTCGACGGCGTCGATGACTATGTTGAGACTAATTACGCAACCGACCTGCCTGCCTGGACTGTAGCCGTCTGGGTAAACAGTCCGGCTGTGCCTTCATCAGAGGTACCAAGCGGACCGGTCCACCGGAATAAGAATTATCATATTAACTGGAACCATTCATTCGATGATTTCCGCGGAACGGCGGGAATGCAGGTTGCAGACACATGGTATGCTGCAAGCTTCGGGGATTTACAGGCCAATACATGGTATCATCTTGCTGCAACTTATGATGGAGAAGAATTCAAGTCATACAAAAACGGTATCTTAATCACGAATAATTCTACCCCCTCGGGTGAACCGGACACTGAAAATACGACCCTGAAACTTGGAAGGCATTCGTTGTATGGCGATCATTTCGGCGGAATCATCGACGATGCCCGCATCTACAACTATGCCCTCTCGCAGGCCGATATTACAAAGATTTTTACCGGCAAAAAACTCGGTAAGGGCGCAAACCGGATATTGATTCTTGTCATTGTCGTTATAGCTGCCATAGCAGCCACATTAGTCATCCGTGTGACAAAATCAAAATAACAACTCAAATGAGGGACCAGCAATTGACTGGCGGTAGGAGCCGCAAAAGGAGAATTCCTATGCGCATAAATTGGATTCCAATTTTGCGTTTGTTACTTCTGACCAGCATCATTAATAATTCAATCGCCGATGAGGTTAAGAAAATAACCTGCACCGGCAGGGTAATCGATTACAATGCCCGGCCGGTGACAGATGCTGAAGTGGTCTGCTACCAACTCCGATATAAGCTGGGAAAATACAACTTATCGCGGGGCTCATATAGCCCATGTGACCATGAGTTTATTGGGCGTACGCATACAACCTCTGATGGCCGGTTCTCTCTTCAGGTCGAAACAAAGCCTTTCTCTCCTACCTACTTGATCGCAGGCAAACCAAGCCTGGCACTTGGATGGAGGAGCATCGACCGTTCTGGTGAAAACATTATTCGGCTCGGCAGACCGAGCCAGTTCAAGGGCATCGTTGTTGATGAAATCGGACGGCCTGTGCCGGGTGCCAAGGTAAGGATATGTCTGAAGAAAGAAATGATGATGCAGTATCAGGAGATTACCCCGCTTGTTCCTGAAGGCTGGTTTACTATCCGGACAGACGTCAACGGAGAATTCCTCTTCGATAATATTCCCGAAGGCGCAACTGCGGATTTTGGAGCTGAGGCATCGGGTAGAGCTTTAATTTGGACAACTTGTGATTCTGGTCTGCGCCAAGGTGAGCAGTTCACCGCCGGACGTACCGACATCCGCATCGTACTACCACCTGAGGCCTGCATTAAAGGCCAGGTAGTTAAGCAGGAAACAGGCGAATCCGTAACTGGTGTTCAATTACTGGCAAGACCCATGAGTCACCCAAATCGGCAAAACTATCAGGACCAAATTTACACGGACTCGAACGGCAAATTTGTAATTACAGGATTAGCACCGGGAAAACATCTGTTGCAGACAATGTCTGATAAACAAGGATCAGCAAACATCACTGTAACAGTAGAAGCCGGAAAAACCATACGTGATGTAAAAGTCGACTTAGCAGGATGCCCGCTTGAGGTGATTGTGTATGATGCAGAAAAAGGAAATCCTATTGAAAATTCATATGTTACCGTCACACAGGAACACACTGAGACAAAATACACCTCGTACAGTCAACTAAAAACTACAAACACCAAAGGTCTGGTTAGATTTTATGCTCCACCGGGAGAATGTGAGGTTAAACTCTTCAAATTCGGTCATGGAGTAACGTTTCAGCCCCAGAAGGTTCAGCTCGAACCGGGTCAAACACTCCGGCACGAGGTGTCTCTATCCCGTACTGCATACACCATGTCCGGAGAAGTATTGGATGAACAAGGACACAAACTTTCCGGCGCTTCCATTATGGGAACTAGTTATGGACCCCGCGCTCTAACAGATGTCAATGGTCAGTTTAACAGCAGCGATATGCCCTGCTTCATTTCCCGTTTACCTTCGAGAAATAAGGTATTGACTCGGCACGTACAGTCAGGCTTGGCCGCTTTCGGGACACTTCGTGATCCCACGAGATCAGGCCGGCTCCACGGACAAATAATCCTCAAGCCAGCCTACATCATAACCGGACGTGTTACCGATCCTTCAGGCAAAAATATTCCTGCGGCTTACGTAAAACTTCGACAGGGTCGATATGGAACGGTATTCACAGAGGTAACCACTGATAGCAACGGCGTTTATTCCATTCGTTCGGTTCCGCTTCCAGATGAAGATGAACCGAAATATGTAATTGATTTATGCGCCGAGGGATTCGGTCACACTATAGTTAAACATATTCCATTTCATGACGATACTACCAAACCAATACAAATAGAACCGATTGCATTACAGCCGGCAAACAAAGTTATTTCAGGAGTTGTACTGGACTCGAACGACCAACCAGTAACTGGTGCACTGGTCTCAGTCTTTGGCCCCAGAATCAGAAGTTTTAGCCAGTCGCCTTGCGGTAAAACACTTACCGACTCACAAGGCCAATTCCGCATTACAGGCATATGCAAAGAACCTCTGCGGATTTATGCACGGTCACCACTACCACAGCAGCAGAGCAGCCAGACTTGGGCCTATGGAGGCAACGAGAATGTCAGGGTGGTTCTGGGCCAAAAGCTCATCTTCAGTCCATCACTTATAGACAAACCATTACCTGACCTGAAAGACTTAAAAATTGACCTCTCACCAATCGCTACCGAAAACAAGATGCTCCTTGTCTGCTTTTTTGATATGCAGCAGCGGCCTTCGCGAAACTGCATCATGCAACTAAGCAAAAGAGCACAAGAGCTTAAGGCAAAAGATATCGTCGTAGTTGCTGTCCATGCTTCCAATATTGAGGAAAAGGAACTCAGCGAATGGATAACAAAATACAACATCCCCTTCACCTTCGGAATGATTCAAGAAGATATAGAAAAGACCAGATTTGATTGGGGCGTTAATTCTCTTCTCTGGCTGATTCTAACAAACCAAAAACATGTTATCACCGCAGAAGGTCTCAACCTGTCTGAACTCGATGAAAAAATCCTACTTGTCAAAAATAAATAAGTAGTGTTATTGAAGGAAGGATACGTATCATGTGGAAAAATTACATATTAGCAGGTTGTCTTTTTTTGACCACTGCCGCACTCGGCCAACAGCCAAAATCCTACATCTGTACATGCAGGATTGTAGATTCTAACGCCCAACCGGTCAGTGGGGCCGAAGTATTGTGTTATGAACAATTCTACGATTATGGAGAAGGTCGAATCCGCTGGGAGGTGTTAGGACAGGAAAAGACTAGCGCAAACGGTAGGCTTAGCCTGGAGTTGAAAGTTACGGACAAAAGAAATGTCTGGGTAGTGGCCAAAAAGCAGGGACTGTCGCTGGGCTGGGAACAAGCAGCTTACAACAGTGCCGACATTGATTTTACTATTCTGCTTGATAAGCCAACAGTGCTGGAAGGAACAGTCGTCGATGAGACAGGTCAGGCGATTGCTAATGCCAAACTGCACCTGTGTTTGAAAAGCGAGCAAGGACGGCACGGTGTTACATTTAACGATCCAGAGGATTGGTTCACAGCCACGACAAACCCCAGGGGCAGATTCAGTTTCAACAGTATTCCTGCTGGTGCCAGCGCTGACTTCTGGGTAGAGGCTCCGGGCAAAGTCTGCTGTTGGACGTTTTGGGATACAGACCTGTCGGATGTGGCTGGAAGCCAATTTGCCGCTGGGCGAACTGATGTTCACATTGTCCTATACCCCGAAGCGAAAATCCAGGGTCAGGTTATTGATGAGGATATGGGAAATCCCGTGGAAGGTGTTCAACTACTGGCCCGGCCGGACAAAGGATATGCGCACTACTTTAGCCCTCCCCTCGCATTGTCTGACGAAAACGGACAATTCAGCTTCAAAGGGCTGCCAGACGGACCATTCTCCCTGCAGGTCGTCCCTCCGCGCGACCGAATGGCTGATTGGGTGGGCAAAGATGTAAAGGTCATGGTCCAAACAGGCCAGGCTGTCAGTGATGTCACAGTACCGGTCGGCAAAGGAGCAATCCTTGAGGTGGTTGTACGTGATGGCGAAACGAATGAACTGATTGAAGGATCATGGGTTTTTGTCCGACAAGAGGCAAATTTTGGCAGACATTCCGGTTATGTTAAATCAGTCGTTACTGATGCCGGAGGTAGCGCAAGTCTTCGTGTGCCCACAGGAAAATGCAGCATTAGCGCTGGCAGTCGAAAGTATAACTATTATCGAAGCACGGAACCGATAACGGTAGGAAAAGAAACAGTTACCAAGCATCAAATCCAATTGGACCGCTATCCAAGTGTTTTGGGTACCGTGCGCGATAACAACGACCAACCAGTGGCAGCAGTCGCAGTTGCATCTAAACCTGTTTGCGAGCAGGCAGTTCGCACTACTGCAGATGGACGGTTTGAAGTCAGTTGGCGTAATAGAGATAGTATAAGAAAAAAATTTCTATTAGCTCAGGACGCGCACGACAATCTTGCAGGTCTGGTAGAATTCAACGAGGAATCACAGCCGGTTGATATCAGGCTAAAGCCCGCTTTTACATTGAGAGGGCAGGTGACCGATCAGAATGGCAAGGGGATAGCAATGGCGGCTGCCAGTTTATGGGCTTCTCTTCCTGGCTGGAGTACAAATATTGGTGAGTTGGTGTTTACAGATGCTAAGGGTTTTTTCCGGATAGATTCGATCCCTCTACCACAACCGGATTTTAGCTACAGTATCGAGGTTAATGCCAAAGGTTATGGCCCACTAAGATTGAGCAAGATATCATTTGGAGATGACCCGGCAAAGCCGGTTGAGATAGATACGATAGTTTTGCCTCTGGCAAATCAATCTATTTCCGGAGTAGTTGTTGATTCAGAGGACGAGCCCGCTGCCGGAGTACCAATCTTTCTTAGAGGGCCCAACGGCAGCAGGACGGCAGGACAGCCGCGGCGGGTAACAGTAACTAATGCAAAAGGCAGGTTTCATATCGACCGAATATGCAAAGGTCCACTCCGGCTTCAGGCAAACTTTAGTAGCAGACCCGGAGGATCAGGTTTTCTTGAAGCCAAGGGGGGCGATAAAAATATAAAGATTATTTTGGGACAGGAGGGGGTCCATAGTCCTCACGTTTCGTTAGCAGGCAAGCCATTGCCCGAACTAAAAGACTTAAAAATTGACCTCTCACCAATCGCTACCGAAAACAAGATGATTCTTGTCTGCTTCTTCGATATGGAGCAGCGGCCTTCGCGAAACTGCATCATGCGACTCGCCGAACAAGCACAAGAGCTTAAGGCAAAAGATGTTGTTGTCGTCGCTGTCCAGGCTTCTAAGGTCAATGAAGACAAACTCAATAAATGGTTGATGGAGAACAATATTCCCTTCCCTGTTGGAATGGTTCAAGGCGATGAGGAGAAAACCCGTTTTACCTGGGGCGTCCGCTCACTTCCCTGGCTCATCCTAACGGATGACAACCACTTTGTGCGATCGGAAGGCTTTGGGCCGAACGAACTCAATGAGAAAATAACGATGTTAAGACAAAAGTGAATAGACTTTGAAGATACAAAGCCTTATCGAAGTGTTTTTGTCCTCATGAATTACAGCCATGAATCCAATTGTTGCATAAATTATAAGAAATTATACACTTTTTTAATATTACTGTAACGAATTTGTGCCTTTGGCGTCTGTTTCATAGGTGAAGCTGTTATATGACTATTGTATAAGCATAAAAATGTTTTTAAGCAGTTTAAATGGAAAATGTCAGATTATCTTAATATTTACAGCGGGTGACTTATCATTCGGTGTAACCGGCTGAATCAGTCCAAAATGTAAAGTCAGACAATGAGAAAGGAGATCAGAATGATGATGCGAAGAATGCTAAAAGTTTTAGGTTTCTTATCTATTCTCTGCATGATGTGGCCGCTGCCTACTACGGTCTACGCCCTAATCACATGGAGCGCCGGAAACAAACCTGTTACGAACATGGGTTGGCCGACTGGTACTGAGGAGGTAACGAATTTACCCAGCCGTCTGGGTTATATGGTGGGACCTCCATTCGGCGGCGGAGAGTTTTACTTTCAGTATAGCTGCAAAGATACCACCGAATTCAATGAAGCGTTGCAGAAATTTGACGCGATTCGAGCTCCCAGAATAGCAAGGCGGTCTCTTATATCCCTTGACGGCCAAATAACCTGGATTATGGATGACAAGCCACTCCTGCTTGTTGTGCATGATTGGAAAAGGGATGCTTTGCCCAAACGCCCGGGCAAGGAGGCGGCTAAAGACGGACGTATGGTTGTGTGGACCTTCACGGTTTGGGTCCCGGAGAGTTTCCACAGCCTTTTTAGCAATTCTAAGCAAAGTTTTGATCCGGATCATCCTAACTTCCGGCAGCCCGTGCCACAGCCCCGGATTGATGTTTATACCGGCGGCGAGAGTAAAATCAACTGGGAAGCCGTTGAGGTTCCGCCTAATGTCGGAGTGATCGACAAACGTGCAGAAGCTGCACCTGTGAGTGTGTATGCCGGCGGTTTCATTAGAGGCAGTGTATTCGACATGGCGACACATCAGGTAATTTCCGGTGCCGATGTCATCCTTGTAAAACGAACCGAGCCGCGACAGTGGGAAGAGGCGGTCCGAACTAAAACAGATAAAGATGGCTTTTTCAAGCTACAAGCCATCCCTGAAGGATACTATGAGATACAAGTAAGCGCAGATAGCTATGCCGGTCGCAACGTTGGTATTTATCACAATCGCAACGGACGCACCTACTTTGAATTTGACGCACTTCTAACGAAGACGGCTTCCTGCAAGGGAGTGGTTCAAGATACTGAAGGAAATCCGGTTCCCGGCGTCAAAGTTTACGCAAAGGAAATGATAGGGATTGACGGTTACGGCTACAAATGTTTAGTCGATCCAAATGCGACAACGAATGAAGAGGGACGCTTCGAGCTTAACTCTGTGCCAGGAGGTTTCATTCACGTACGGTGTCGAGCACCATCGCTGCATCAGGTGACATCTATCTCCGACATATACGAAGTTTCCTTAAAACCTTGGCGTGAACCCGATGTCATTAAGATTGTAGTGACCGGCACGGGCACGGTGAGCGGTAGGGTTGTCGGCAGGGATGGCAGGGCGCCGGAACGAGTGTTCATGGTAGACATTGGGCCTAAGCAGGGCGCGAAAATTGGAACCTGGGGTGGATCCATGCAATGTAAGAAAGACGGCGGTTTCGAGTTCAAAGGCGTGCCGCCTGGTGAATACGTTGTTATCGCCAAACCGAATCCAATGCGAGAGGGAGAAGCCTCTTCACCGAAACTGGTAACCATTACGGTCGGCAAGACTGTGGAACTTGAGATTGTTAGTGATTATGCCCATAGCCGAAAAGGCAGATGAAAGAGAAACTTGGCAATCGGATCCTGCTAATAAAGTTATCCGGGATTATGAAATTATGCTAAAGTAAGACTTGCGACAGGCTGTGAAGGAAATGACTCTCAATATCCTGACAGACAGCAAACGCATTGTGCAAGCGAAAAGATTCAGCATTAATGAAATTAACGAGAGAATAGCGTCATTAAGAGAAAAATAAGGAACTTGAGCCTCGGGTCTATAATACATGAGACCAAATTAACAGAGACTCAAGTCCTACCAAGTGTGATATAGTACTCCTTTGTGTCGCACTGACAACTTTTGAACTCACTCTAAATACCGGTAAGTTCAAACCAATCGAAGTGAATTTTCAGGCTAGGGCAAGGGCTCCTAATGAACTAAGTAATCGCGTTCGGCACGATATTATCTGTAAGTATTGTAATAAAAAGATGTTAACGCGATTCAGCCAATATCTTAGTTTATTTTACATACATCCTGAGTATCAGGTGAGGTGCTCGCAAGAAAAAACAAATAATTCACATCCGGTCTTAACCAAGATGAATCAGGCAATTGGGTTTCTCTGTTGTCCGCTTCTAAAAAACGAAATATTAAAAAAATTTGATTCTCTGTTGTAAAATTGCGCCTATAAGCCTCTATAAGATAGAGAAACGCGTTATCTCAAGGATAAAAAGTGAATACGCAATCAGATTCTAAGTTAGTCAAGGCTGTTTTAAATGGTAACCGGCAAGCATACGGTTGTCTGTTCGAGCGACATGAGCGCTCTGTCCAGGCGGTGGCACTGGCGGTTCTTGGTGATTACCATGCTGCTCAGGATGTAGTACAGGAATCTTTTGTAACTGCATACAGGAAATTGGGTGGATTGCGAAAGGGGTCGTCTTTTGGTCCATGGATTCGAAAAATTGCCAAGCATCAAGCGATACAAATTTGTCGCAGTATGTCAAAAGTAAATGATGCGAGACAGCGTGCAATCGAAGCAAGTTCGGTGTCCAACGATGGCAGAATTGATGAACCAAATAGAATGCTTCTTGAAGCAGTAATGCGTTTGCCCAAGCATGAGCGTGTAGTGATTATGCTTCGGTATTTCGACGGTCACTCAACGAAGATGATTAGCAAAATGACCGGACGTCCTGTCGGTACAATAACAATGCAGCTTTCGCGTGCTCGTGCACGTTTACACAAATTGCTGAAGGAGATTTCGAAATGAAAGAACATGATAAACAAATTGAAAAGAGGCTCGAAGGTCTGGGTGATCTACTAAGATCCCGGCCTTCGACTACGACCATTGGGATGCGGAAAATTGAACAGATGGAGCAGGTCAAGCTATTAAGGTCTGTTATTTTCATACCATCACTGGTTAAATCGGGACTCGGGCTTGCAGCGTGCCTTTTGATAGGGGCGTTTTTTTGGTTTTTAATAGCCTGGCCAACAAGTATCACATTAGCAGATGTCCATAGGTCGATAGAATCGAAGACCTGGGTACTTATTAATTATGAAGATGGAATGAAAGAGTGGGCTAATCTTCGCGATCGACGAAGCTTTTTGACTTACAATCGCAATGGAAATTTCTATGTTGGAATGCGCGACCATGTCAACGGTGTATGGCGGGCTTATCACAGCAATTGGGGTCAGCAGATCCACGAAGAGCCTTTTCCTATCCGGCCTTATCCTCAGACGCCGTGGGAGTACGCTGTGGGTGACTGGGATGATCGCGGGATTGAACAGTTTGCTAATAAGACTGTTGAGAAATTTGCTGATTCTATCAACGGCCAGAAAGTTGTCCGTTTTGACACATATAACGTGGGGCCACTTGGTATTCGCTCGTTGGCTCAACAGGTATGGGCGGATCCGGAGACTCGTTTACCGATACGAGTTCGTAAATATTCGAGGCCGGATAAGTTCAATACAGGTGATTTTTCATTCCCCGAGACCGGCCCTTCGAGCATTTATGATATTAATGCTCCACAAGGTTTGGAGGTAGTCAGAAATTGGGGCGTTACAGAACCGGCTGCTAAGGCTGTCAGAGATGCCGCCAAGCAAGCGCTGCGACAGCTCCCGGATAAAATGTGTATTGTTAGAAAGAGCGATAACGGAATGTCTATCAGCTTTCGTTATGGCAACAAATTTCGTCGCGAATCATATACCCAAAGAAATAATAACCAGGATAGTTTGTTTGTCCTCAAGCTTCCGGAAAACAGTAAACAGATACGTCAGTGGACTTCCAATAATCTGACTCTTTTAAATTTGTGTATTTTTGATGGTGAATATGAATATTCATATAATATAGGTGATGATTTGCGAAATTCTTCAGAGGAAACTGGGGCAAAACTGAATGTTGAATACCGCGGGGGGGAGGAGGATTGGATTGATGCACTTATACCTCTCCGGAACCAATGGCCATATAAGAGTAACGTAGGACCCATTAAAGTATTAATAGGTGAGCCGGAGACGCCGCTTGGATGTATCCTGCTTCGATATGAAGGATTGGGCTTGCGTCGGGACTGGTACGTCGATCCTAATCGAGATTATATTTGTGTAAAACAGTTGCAGTTCCGCAAAGATCAGGAGACCAACCAATTTATCATGGAGGAGTATCGGGAGGCTGAACGAACAGACATTACTCAGTTGCCCTCCGGACAGTGGTATGCACGGATAGTAAAAAAGCAGGGGAACACGATGGTTGAATACAATGTGAAATTACTTACCGATTTTGAAATAGAACAGCTTACCGGAAAAAATGATTCTAAAGGATTCTTTGATGGTGAAAAACTGCTAAAAAACGCAATTGACAATAAAGTAAATGTGACATTTTGGGCACGTTAGCGATCAGAGGATTTTAGGAGGTCATTATGAGATACTTAACGAGCACATTTGTGAAACTGACGATTCTCGGTATAGGTATGGTCACATTATATTACGGACAAGCCGCATTTGCAGAAGCTAAAGAAAAGATTGTACATTTCCCCGAAAATCGGTCGATTGGAATACTCTATGTTCTGGATTCGAACAAAGTGGACACAAGCGGCTATTATGACTGGCAGGTGCTCAGTGAAGCCACCGGCGATGTAACAGTTCCGACCGGCAAGGCATTGAGACTGAATTTGGCCAAAAAAGCAGGCAGCGACTTATTACCTTTGTCTAAGCTCCGTCCCGATGACCTGACAATGTTATTTTGTTACGGTGTTGAGATAGTGGATGAACAGCTAAAACACATATCACATTTGTCCGGCCTGCAGGAGCTCTATATGAGAGATACGGGGATACTGGGCACGGGATTAAAGCACCTGGCGAAGTTGAAGTCATTAAAGAGATTACGTGTCGATAATACTCATGTCGGCGATAATGAATTAGCTTACCTTTCGGATTTGCCTTCTTTGAAAAGTCTAAATATCTGGATGACCCCTACAAGTGATGCCGGTATGATTCACGTGGGAAAAATAGCTTCCCTGGAAAGTCTCGTTTTAAGCCGGGGTGTAGGCGACGAAGGGCTCAGCCATCTGAAAAATTTGACTTCGTTGCGACATTTCAACGCTGGGAGCCAGTCAACAAGCGATGAGGGACTGGCGCATCTGGCAAATATGACAGAAATGGAAACTCTGGATCTTCGAGATACTCAGATAAGCAATGAGGGTCTGGTTCATCTTAAAAAAATGAAAAAACTCAGGGCACTCGTTTTGTATGGAACTCGCGTCACTGAGAAAGGATTTGCCCATCTTGAGGGCCTTCGGAACCTTGCGAGTATGCAAGTTCTATTTGGTGTCACCGATATCGGCTTGATGCATCTGTCAAAGCTGCCCTCACTTAAAAACATAACCGTTGACGGCGAATCTGTCACCTCAAAAGGAATAATGATATTGTCAAAAATGAAGTCGTTAGAGCATCTTTATATTGACAATACAAATAAGATGGATGCAATTGCCATAGAACTGATAAACCTGTCCGGACTAAAAGAACTTACTCTCGGCACAGGTCTGACGGATGAGGGCCTTGTGAAGCTGAAGGATATGCGGTCCCTGCAGGCTCTCACAATAGGCCCATCGCGGATCACGGGCAAGGGCATCGCCGCCTTAGCTGAAATTCCTTCGCTTCAGATATTACAGCTCCACCAGGCAACACTGGCCTCAGAGGGCGATTGGGCGGCATTAGGCAAGCTCCCAGGTCTGCAGCGTTTGAGCTTGAGGCACACGCGGTCCAAGGTTACCGATGCACATATCGCGCATCTGGCCAGCCTGCAATCCCTGAAATCGCTGTCAATCGATGCCATTGTTATAAAGAATCGAAAAGCGATTTCTTCAATGGACATCACGAACAAGGGACTGGATCATATTGCAAAACTTAAATCTCTTGAACGTCTGAGCTTGCGCAGCGTTAATTTTACTGATGAAGGGCTTAAGTATCTGGAAAAACTCGACTCCTTAAAGTGGATGGACCTTCAGGGTTGTAAGGTCACTGAAGAAGGCCTGCAGCAACTCAAGAAGAAAATTCCGGCATTGCGCTGGCATTTGTAAAGGCGTTAAGTCCGGTAAGCAATTGTCAGCCGGTCTATTTGTCATTCAAATTGTTCTCCTCGCTTTGCGGACGTTCGAATATGCTGCCGAAGGTCAATGCGCCGGGTTTGCAGCCGATGCACTCAAGGCAGCGAACACACCGCGAGTCATTCGGGCTCTTTTCCGGCTCTATGTCGTATTCGCACATTTTATGGCACTCTTTACAGTCCGTACACTGATAAGGATTGAACCGCAGGAAAAAGGCCGATACACGATTGAAAAGTGAAAATATCACACCAAGCGGACACAATATCCTGCACCACGGCCTTTTCATGAAGAAAACAGCTATTAAAAACAGCCCGAGGATAGTCAGCTTCAAAGCGTTCGGCCAGATAATCTCCTTGCCTCCGATCGCCTGGCCGACCATATTAGGCACCGCCGCTTCGAGCGCCCCGGCCGGACAAACCCGGCAGACAAAAAGCCAATGCCCTTCGCCGAAAAAATAAGGAACTGCCAAAACGGTGACAATCAAAACCACATAACGTAATTTACCGGTCCATTTAGGCAGGTCGAATTTAGGTGTTGGAACTTTGGCAACAAGGTCCTGCAGAAAACCGAATGGACAAACCCAGCCGCATATAAGAGTTCCAAACAAAACGCCGACCGCAATTAACAGGCCAACTGCTACAAAAGGGAATATATGCAGTGCTCCAAACTGGGCAATAACGCCGATGGGACAGGCGAAAGTGGACAGCGGACATGCATAACAATGAAAAACAGGCGAGCACATAGTGTGCATACGCAGACCCAACGGATCCAGCCAAACCAGCAGGAATGCCGATTGTACCCAAATCCGCCAGCCAAGAAGTTTTGAAGCGAGATTGCCTAATTTAGTCTTTTCGACCATGGCCACCATGGTCCCCTTTTTCAAGTGCCTCACGTAGCGCAGGCTTTAGGAGATTGGCCGGTGTACGTTTGCTTAATCTTGCCCGACTCATCTCGCGTTAGGCCGCCGACTGAAGCTTCTTTGATAAGAGCCGGTTCCGATTTGGCAACCGCCGTTGAACCGTCGTCCTTTTGGGGTAAAACGTTCGTAGAATGAAAAACCGCACCGTACGTGATTAAAACCGCCCCAAGCAGAATAAGCAGGAAAAAAACGATGATTTTTGTATTTTTTGTCAGCATAAAAACGACTTTTTTATGTAAATACTCTATATTAATTCATTATATTTTTATATCGGCCAGGTACAAGAAAATAGTCTTGTTTTCTGCCACGGAAATAAATGGCGGAGGCGAATGGGAATCGAACCCACCCGGGACCTTATCAGCCCCACACTGGTTTTGAAGACCAGGGGCACCACCAGGCACCAGTCACCTCCGCAAAGGATTATTTTTATTTTACCAAATACCATAGTAATAAATCCGATTTGCCCTGTCAATGAGTATATGCCACGTCTGAAATTGGCTTTGAATTG